>VOFC01006685.1_pt1 | contig 42083 bp, 74 predicted proteins | sample 5384161 | NCBI WGS metagenome assembly VOFC01 (sample SAMN12384722, study PRJNA508395) | human gut metagenome | isolation source: healthy gut B | host: Homo sapiens
TGCAGGGTTAGAAACATTAAAAGGATACTTACAGATTGACTATGATCATATGAAGAAAGATGGGAGTCTTGAGAATTTGGAAATAAAACAGCGAATATGTTTGATCTTTCTAATGAGATGAGGATAGGATACAAAGAAGCATTAAAACATTACATCACACTATTCGGCAGTGTAAACAAAGCATAGCAATGGAGTAGTTCAGGGTACGGTACATCAATATATGAAAAATAAAGATAAGAAGGATGAATTTTGAAAGGAAGTGCAGTGTCATGGGAAGGAAAAATGAGGTTTGGGTGTTTGGTAAAAAGGGTGTGTTGCAGAGGTCAGAGAACGTGATCTTCCAGAAGTAGGGCCATATGATGTATTACTTCATATGAAAGTATGTAATATCTGCACGACAGATTATGGACAGTGGTTAGGATTACGAGAACATCAGGGATATCCTATGGCAGGAGGACATGAAGCAGCAGGGATCGTTGAACAGGTTGGAGAAAAAAGTAACAGATCTCAAAGTAGGAGATATGGTAGCAACTGGATATGAAGGATGCGGACATTGTCCTGCTTTTGTCGTGAAGGACATATCGATCAGTGTGAAGAAATTCGCAATGATACAGAAGATGGATATAAATGGGGATTCTTTGGCTTTTCAAATTATTGTGTAAAAGAATTCAAGTGGAGTTTATAAAGTGGCGAATGACCTAAATCCATCGGAAGCAGGATTTATGGAACCACTTGCAACAGTCATTCATGGAGCAAAGAAATTAAGATTAAAGCCATTTGAAACAGTTGTAGTCATTGGTGCAGGAACTATGGGATTAATTAACGCCCAGACAGCGAAAGCTTACGGATGTCGTGTGATCGTATCAGAGATGATTCCTAAGAAGATTGAGACAGCCAAAGCGATGGGATTTGAAGTGATAGACTGTAATGAAAGTGATCCTGTAGAAAAGGTAAAAAGAGTTAACGGAAGGAATTGGAGCAGATGTTGTGATCGTAGCTGTTGGAGCAACCAGTGCCAACAGTCAGGGACTTGAGATGTTAAAACAAAATGATGGAAGAATGTTATTATTTGCGGCAGGATATCCAGTTCCAGAGTTGAAAGTTGACTCAAATATGTTACACTATAGAAAGATGGAACTGATCGGGACATTCGGGGCAGATCATGAAGACTTCAAAGAAGCTGCCCAAGCATTAAGTACCAAGGTTGTGGATGTGTCTAAATTGGTAGAAGAGAAGAAATTTCCACTAAGCAGACTGCAGGAAGCTTATGAAGAGGCAAGCAAAACCTGGAATGTACAGGGTCAGTGTCATGTTAGACGAAGAATAAATGAAACACTAAAAAACAGGAGGTAGCCATGAACAATTTTACGTATTCTATTCCAACAAAGATTCATTTTGGAAAAGGACAGATTTCTCATCTTAGTGAACTTTCAGAGAGCGGTAACAAAGTTTTACTATGCTATGGCGGTGGAAGTATCAAAAAGCAGGAATTTATGACGAAGCAGTCAAGATTTTAAAAGAAGAAGATATGGAAATCTTCGAATTATCAGGAATCGCGCCAAATCCAAAGATTGAATCTGTTAGAGAAGGTGTAAAACTTTGTAAAGAAAACAGCATCGATATGGTACTTGCTATTGGAGGAGGATCTGTCATTGACTGTGCAAAGGTTGTAGCGGCAGGAGCTTGCTATGATGGGGATCCATGGGATCTGGTTATTACACCAAGATGGATCAAGAAAGCATTGCCAATTTACAGTGTCCTGACATTATCAGCCACAGGATCAGAGATGGATAAATTTGCGGTTATCTCCGATATGTCAAAAGAATGAAAAATGGGGAACTGCAAGTGATCATATGAAACCAAAGATGTCAATCCTTGATCCGAATATACCTATTCTGTATCAAAAAACAGACAGCGGCTGGAACAGCAGATATCATCAGTCATATTTGCGAGAATTACTTTACCAATGTGAAGAATGCAGACGTTCAAGCAAGATTTGCGGAAGGACTGTTAAAGAACTGTTTTAAATATGGTCCTGTTGCTTTAGAAGAACCAGACAATTATGATGCAAGAGCTAATCTGATGTGGACAGCAAGTATGGCAATTAACGGAATGATTCAATATGGAGCTGAAGTCGCATGGTGTGTACATCCAATGGAACATGAATTAAGCGCATTCTATGATATCACACATGGAGAAGGATTAGCGATCTTAACACCTCACTGGATGGAATTTGCATTGAATGATGATACAGCATATAAATTTGCAGACTATGCAAGAAATGTCTGGGATGTTGTAAATGACGATGACATGGCAGCAGCCAAAGAAGGAATTGCATATACGAGAGAGTACTTTAAGAAGATGGGACTTCCACAGACGTTAACAGATGTTGGAATTGATAAAGAATATTTTGACATTATGGCACAGAAAGCGGCCGATGGATGCAAGGGATCTTTTTTGTACCATTGAGTAAAGAAGATATTGTAAGTATTTACGAAGCAGCTCTATAATAATGTAGAAAGTAAGCAGCATGGCAGCAAAAGAAAGCAGTTATGCTGCTTTTTACATAAAAAAAAAACAATAAAATTTTATTAAATATTTTAATGCGAAATAAAAATTTTATATAATTTTATTGCCGATAAAAAATAAATAAAAAAATACTTTCTTATTGTGCAGATTCCATGTATAATAAAAAGAAGATATTTTAAGAAAGAGGTGTACGTGGTGTATAAGATTGTCAAGAAACAGACACTCAACCAGGCAGTTGAGTTAATGGAGATTCATGCTCCTTATGTGGCAAGAAAGTGTGAACCAGGACAATTCATCATTATCAGAGTCGATGAAGATGGAGAGAGAGTTCCTTTAACAATTGCAGATTTTGATCGTGAGAAAGAGACTGTAACGATCATTTATCAGGTAGTTGGATATACAACAGAATTATTAAAAGAAAAAGAAGGAGAATATGTACAGGATTTCGTGGGGCCATTAGGTCAGCCAGCTCCTTTGCACAAGTGTGACCGTGTCATCGGTGTAGCCGGTGGTGTAGGTGCAGCCCCATTATATCCACAGCTTCGTAAGTTAGCGAAGATGGGAGTACCAGTTGATGTGATCATTGGTGGTAAGAGTGCAGAATTTGTTATTCTTAAGGAATTATTCGAAGAATTTTGTGATAATGTATATATTGCAACAGATGACGGAAGTCTTGGAACAAAAGGTTTTCGTTACAACAGTATTAGAAGAACAGATCAAAGCCGGAGTAAAATACGACGAAGTTATCGCAATTGGACCACTTATCATGATGAAGAATGTGGTTAAGATCACAAAAAAAGAATATGACATCCCAACTATGGTATCTTTAAATCCGATCATGATCGACGGAACAGGAATGTGCGGTGGATGCCGTGTCAACATCGGTGGAGAAACAAAATTTGCATGTGTTGACGGACCAGACTTTGACGGATTTAAAGTAGACTTTGACGAATGTATGCAGCGTCAGGGTATGTTCAGAGAAGAAGAACATGAATGTAGAATTGGAAGGGGGATGTAAACGATGGCAAATATGAGTCTTAAGAAGGTAGCTATGCCAGAACAGGACCCAAATGTCCGTAATAAGAACTTTGAAGAAGTTGCTCTTGGATATACAAAAAGAGATGGCAATGGAAGAAGCAGCTCGTTGCTTAAACTGTAAGAATAAACCTTGTGTTGGAGGATGTCCGGTTAACGTACCAATTCCAGCATTTATCGAGAAAGTAGCAGCAGGAGATTTTGAAGGTGCATACGAAGTGATCACAACAGAGAATGCATTACCAGCAATCTGCGGACGAGTATGTCCACAGGAGAACCAGTGTGAAGGAAAATGTGTCCGTGGTATCAAGGGAGAGCCTGTTGGTATTGGACGTATGGAACGTTTCGTCGCAGACTGGCATATGGCAAACGCCAAAGAAACAGAAGTTAATATTGAGAAGAACGGAATGAAAGTAGCAGTTGTCGGATGTGGACCTGCTGGTATCACATGTGCCGGAGAACTGATCAAAAAGGTTATGATGTAACAGTCTTTGAAGCATTACATAAACCAGGTGGAGTATTAAGTTATGGTATTCCAGAATTCCGTCTGCCAAAAGATCTGGTAGCAAAAGAGATCGAAAGCGTTCAGAAGTTAGGTGTAGATATTGAGACAAACGTTATCGTTGGACGTTCTATCACAATTGATGAATTAATGGAAGATGGATACAAAGCAGTCTTCGTAGGAAGTGGAGCAGGACTTCAAGATTTTTAAATATTCCTGGAGAAAACCACTTAGAGTATACTCTGCAAATGAATTCTTAACTCGTGTGAACTTAATGAAAGGATATAAATTCCCAGAATGCCCAACTCCAGTCAAAGTTGGTAAGAAAGTAGCAGTCGTAGGTGCTGGTAACGTAGCAATGGATGCTGCCAGAACAGCAAAACGATTAGGTGCAGAAGAAGTTTACATCGTATATCGTCGTAGCGAAGAAGAAGCACCAGCACGTTTAGAAGAATTACATCATGCAAAAAGAAGAAGGAATTATTTTTAAATTCTTAAATAACCCAGCTGCAATCAAAGCAGATGAAAACGGATGGGTAAGCAGCATGGAGGTCATTAAACAGGAACTGGGTGAACCAGATGCATCTGGAAGACGTTCTCCACAGCCAATCGAAGGATCTAACTATGATCTTGATGTTGATACAGTCATCATTGCGATCGGACAGAGCCCTAACCCACTGATCCGTCACACAACACCAGGACTTGACACTCAGAAGTGGGGTGGAATCATTGTCAATGAAGAGACAATGGAGACAAGCAAAGATGGTGTGTACGCAGGTGGAGATACAGTAACTGGAGCAGCAACAGTTATCCTTGCCATGGGAGCAGGAAAGAAAGCAGCAGCAGCAATCGATCAGAAATTACAGGGTAAATAAAAGGAGGATTCCAAATGGGAAAAGCAATATTTCAGACTGAGATTATCGAACTGGGAGAACAGGTAGATGCTTTTTTTTGAGGAAGGTATGTTTGTATTATTCGGAGACAATGTACCAGATACATTAAAAGATTTCTGTCATTTCATCGATCAGAAGAAGGTAGACGGAACAATCAAAAAAGGAGATAAACTGGTTGTGGATCAGAAAGAATATCTCATCACTGCCGTAGGAGATATTGCCCAGTCTAATTTGGAGACACTGGGACATTTAACCGTTGTCTTCAGTGGAGCGAAAGAAGCAGGTCTTCCTGGAAGTATTTGTGTTGAGGCAAAGCCAATGCCAAAACTTGCGATTGGAAGTAAAATTTCTATCGTAGAAGAGTAGAGATTACAAGAGATATCAAGCGGATTGATATCAAGATCATAGAAAAGGAGTTATTGTGAAAGCAGTAATTCCTTTTCTTGTACTTAAAAAAGATGTAAAGTGTGGATTACTATATTTAGAATATTCAGATAATTCCATACATGTACAGAAAATAATCCATACGTTTTAAAAAAAAGTATAAAATAATCTGTTGACATCAAAGAAACTATTTGTTAACATATCTAACAATACAAATCAGATATTAAAATACAAGAAAGTGAGGAAAACAAGAAAATGGGTAAGTTAATTGGTGAAGGAATTACATTTGATGATGTTTTATTAGTACCAGCATTTTCAGAAGTAATTGCGAATGATGTGGATACACGTACACGATTGACAAACAAGATTCAGTTAAATATTCCATTGATGAGTGCCAGCATGGATACTGTTACAGAACACCGCATGGCAATCGCAATGGCAAGACAGGGTGGAATTGGTATCATACATAAGAACATGTCAATTGAAGAACAGGCAGAAGAAGTGGATAAGGTAAAACGTTCTGAAAACGGGGTTATCACAGATCCATTTTCATTATCACCAGAACATACCATTCAGGATGCTGACGACTTAATGGCGAAGTATCGTATTTCCGGTGTACCAATTACAGAAGGTACAAAGCTTGTTGGTATTATCACAAACCGTGACTTAAAGTTCGAGACAGATTTTCTAAGAAGATCAAAGAGTGTATGACTTCTGAAGGACTAGTAACAGCTAAAGAAGGAATTACATTAGAAGAAGCAAAACAGATTTTAGGAAAAGCAAGAAAAAAAAAATTACCAATCGTGGATGATGACTTTAATTTAAAGGGACTGATCACCATCAAGGATATCGAGAAGCAGATCAAGTATCCAAATGCAGCGAAAGATGATCAGGGAAGATTATTATGTGGAGCTGGTGTTGGTATCACAGCAGACGTTTTAGATCGTGTGCAGGCATTAGTGAATGCTCATGTTGACGTTATCGTTGTTGACTCAGCACATGGACATTCTGCAAACGTATTAAGAGTCGTAAGAATGGTCAAAGACAAATTCCCAGATCTTCAGGTGATCGCAGGTAACGTTGCAACAGGAGCAGGAGCAAAAAGCACTGATCGAAGCAGGAGCCGACTGTGTGAAGATCGGTATCGGACCTGGATCTATCTGTACAACTCGTGTCGTAGCTGGTATCGGTGTACCACAGATCACAGCGATCATGAGTGCATATGAAGAAGCTAAGAAAGCAGGAATTCCAATTATTGCCGATGGTGGTATCAAATATTCAGGAGAACTTACAAAAGCGATCGCAGCTGGAGCTGATGTATGTATGTTAGGAAGTATGCTTGCAGGATGTGACGAAAGCCCTGGAGACTTTGAATTATATCAGGGAAGAAAATACAAAGTATATCGTGGAATGGGATCCTTAGCAGCTATGGAGAATGGTAGTAAAGACCGTTACTTCCAGACAAACGCTAAGAAGTTAGTTCCAGAAGGTGTTGAAGGACGTGTTGCATATAAAGGAACTGTTGAAGACACAATCTTCCAGATGATGGGTGGTCTTCGTTCTGGAATGGGATATTGTGGAGCAAAAGATATCAAGACATTACAGGAGACAGGAGAATTTGTTAAGATTTCTGCTGCATCCTTAAAAAAGAAAGTCATCCACATGACATCCATATCACAAAAGAAGCACCAAACTACAGTGTAGAATAAGAGATCAAGAATATACAGGAAGCCAGAGTACACATAAGAAGATGTATTCTGGTTTCTTTTTTGTTGTGTGAAAAAAGTTCATAATCCGATACATTAATTGACAATTATCAATAAAAAGTGATTGACTTCTTTAAGAAACAGGAATATCATTAAATTACTTTTGGCTATCAAAAAGAGACAAACAAGGAATAAGAAAAAGAAATGTGAGAAAGGTAAAAAAATGATCTCAAAATTCAGCGTAAAAAGAAACCGTATACAGTCATTGTAGCGGTTGTACTAGTTATCATTTTAGGAATCGTGTCATTTACAAAGATGACAACAGACTTGCTTCCAAGTATGGAACTGCCATATGCAATCGTTATGACGACATATCAGGGAGCATCTCCGGAGACTGTGGAAACGACAGTTACAAAACCAGTGGAACAATCAATGGCAACGATTTCAAATATCAAAGAAGTTAATTCAATTTCCAGTGAGAATATGTCAATGGTCATTTTGGAATTTGAAGGTGACACGGATATGAATGCAGTATCTCTTGATATGAGAGAGAAGCTTGACATGATCAAAGGCTACTGGCCAGACGAAGTAGGCAATCCAACGATCATGAAATTAAATCCAGATATGATGCCGGTTATGGTAACAGCTATGGATTCTGATAAGTTAAGCAATACGGAATTATCAGAGTTGATCAATGATAAGATTGCACCATCTTTAGAAGCTGTTGACGGAGTCGCATCCGTAAGTAGTACAGGACTTGTAACAGAACAGATCAATGCGATCATCAGCGAGAAGAAGATCAATAAATTAAATGAGAAGATCGAGAAGGCATTGAATGGTCAGTTTGATGAAGCTCAAAATAAGATTGATCAGGCAAGAGCCCAGATGGAATCTGGAAAGAACACATTAGATGCACAGAGAACAAAGGCTAATACTCAGCTTGCGAAAGCTCAGACTGCACTTACGGATGGACAGTTAAGTCTTGCTCAGAAAGAGGTGCAGGTAACGAGTTCAATCACGAATTTGAAGGTGCAGAAACAATCGTTGCAGACATCCTCAAGACATTAAAAACACAGATTGCCAAGATGGAAGAACAGGAAAAACAAGTTCCGGATGCAGCAACAAAGATGCAGCTTGCGGCTCAGATCGAAGAACTGAAAAGCAGGAGACAACAGCAAAAAAGTTCGATCAAAGCATTGGATAAGAATTTAAAAACATTAAACAATGCATTAAAACAGATTAAAAAAGGAAAGAAAACGATCAATTCTAAACTGACACAGTTTAATGTACAATCAGCAACGGCAACCCAGAAGATGAATGATGGGGAGATCAAACTGGCACAGGGAGAAGCACGGTTGAATTCCAGCCAGCAGCAACTTGATTCCAGCAAAGAGCAGGCAAAAAGAAGCTGCAAATATTAAGAATAAGCTGACAGTTGCGAATGTCAAAGCACTGTTAACAGCACAGAACTTTGAGATGCCGGCAGGATATATCAGTGAAGGGAATACACAGTATCTGGTACGTGTTGGAGATAAGGTGACGAATCAAAAAGATCTTGCCAATATGGAATTATTAGATCTTGGAATCAAAGGAATCCCACCGGTCAAACTTTGTGATGTAGCAGACGTAGCGATTGTAGATAACTCAGCAGATACATATTGTCGTGTGAATGGAAACAATGGTGTTGTATTAACAGTCCAGAAACAGAATAATTATTCTACAGCTGATGTAGCAGACAAAGTTGCAGCGAAGATGAAGACACTTACCAAAGAAAATAAAGGATTCCACTATGTAAATATCATGGATCAGGGTGTATACATTGATATGGTGACAGGTTCTGTGATTCAGAATCTATTAATGGGAGCAATCCTTGCAGTCTTTATCCTATTATTATTTTTGAAAGACGTCAGACCGACGATCGTTATTGCATGCTCCATTCCATTAAGTGTCATTTTGCGGTGGTGTTGATGTACTTTACAGGAATTACGCTAAATGTAATCTCCTTGTCGGGACTCGCACTTGGAGTGGGAATGCTTGTGGATAACTCGATCGTAGTCATTGAGAATATCTACCGATTAAGAAAAGAAGGGGTTCCAGTCAAAGAAGCAGCGATCACGGGAGCAAAAGGGGTTGCAGGAGCGATCACATCTTCGACACTAACAACAATTTCTGTATTCCTGCCGATCGTATTCACGACAGGGCTTACAAAACAGCTCTTTGTGGATATGGGACTAACCATCGGTTACTCTCTGGTAGCCAGCCTGATCGTAGCGGTGACATTTGTGCCAATGATGTCAGCTGGAGTACTCAATAAAGTTACACAAAAGATAGTAAAGTGATCAATAAACTGCAGACATTATACCGTAAAGTTATGACACGGTTGTTAGATCGTAAGATTATTGTAGTAGCTGTAACACTCGCACTGTTCGGGAAGTATTTTTGGAGCAATGAATATTGGAAGTTCTTTAATGCCAAGCATGGACAGCACACAGATGACGATGACGATCAAAATGCCACAGGGATCTTCAATGGAAGAAACAGCATCAATGACAGATACAGTAATGAAGAAAGTAAAAGAGATCAAAGATGTTGATAGTGTAGCAGGAATGATATCCTCTGGCTCTTCCGGAATCTCTTCAATGACATCAGGAGGATCTTCAAATGAAGACCAATCCAGTATGTATGTTTTATTAAAAGAAAAGAAGAAACATACAAACAAAGAGATCAAGAAAGAAATCCTAAAGAAAACAAAGAAATTTGATTGTGAGGTTGAAGTGCAGGAATCCAGTATGGATATGAGTGCACTTGGTGGAAGCGGTATTTCTGTACAGATCAAAGGAAATGATTTAAATAAACTAAGATCTATTGGAAAAGATATTGCCCAGATCGTAGAGGATACGAAAGGAACACAGAACATCTCGAATGGAAGTGAAGAGATAACACCAGATCTTCATGTTGTGGTAGACAAGAAAAAGGCAGTAAAAATGGTTTAACAGTTGCAACGATCTATCAACAGTTAAGTGAGAAATTAAAAGATGCCAGTGAAGCAACAACGATCACGATCAATGAAAAAGAGTATAGTGTCAATGTTGGAAATAGTGCAAAGAATACATTGACAAGAGATGATCTTAAGAAAGTGAAACTTACAGGAACAGTAAGTGGAAAAGAAAAAGAAGTTACATTGGATCAGGTAGCGAACTTCAGAAATAGTGACAGTTTATCTTCTATTAATAGAAACCAGCAGGAAAGAACATTGAGTGTAACATCAGAGATCAAAGATGGCTACAATGTAGGAAAAGTCAGCAGCGCTGTACAAAAGAAGATTAAGAAATACAATGCACCAAAAGGATACAGTATTACAATGAAAGGTGAGATGGAATCCATTCAGGAAACAACAGGACAGATTGGCCTGATGTTATTGCTGGCAGTAGCATTTATGTATTTGATCATGGTAGCACAGTTCCAGTCACTGAAATCGCCATTTATCATTTTATTTACGATTCCAATGGCATTTACAGGAGGATTCTTAGGACTGCTGATCACTGGAAAAGACTTAAGTGCGATCGCAATGATCGGATTTGTTATGCTTGCAGGTATCATTGTAAATAATGGTATCGTGCTGGTAGATACGATCAATCAGTTAAGAGAATCGGGATACGAATTTGAAGAAGCAATCCTGACAGCAGGTACGATGCGTGTACGTCCGATCTTGATGACAGCCCTTACAACGATCCTTGGATTATCTACAATGGCGATTGGTTTAGGTCAAGGTGCCGAGATGATGCAGCCGATGGCGATCGTTACGATCGGTGGTTTGATTTATGGAACTTTACTAACATTATTAGTGGTTCCATGTATTTATGGACTCTTCAATAGAAGAAAAAAAAGAAAGCAGAGTAAATCTTACAAAACTATTAAATATGACCGCTTTCCTTTACTTTTTAAAAAAAGAGAAAAGATATAATAGTACAAGAATCATGTCAGAATTGACATGATTCTTTGATATATGGAAGAACCATAAGAGAGAAAAGAAAGAGGATAGATCATTGGAAGGAGCAGACATATGAATCAGAAAAAAAGATTATGTTCTGAGATGGATTCCGAAGTATTCTATCATTCCGCTGATTACAGCGTTAGTACTGAATACGTTGGTTTACAGTGGAACAATGGTGCTTTGTAAAGGATTATATCATCATGATTTTACAACAGCATTTGACCGGATGGTACCGGTGATCCCAGAATTTACAAAGTATTTATTTGATATGTTATGTGTTTTGGGTTGTGAACTACATTATGACTGCGAGAATCAGTAGAGAACATATGTATAGATTTTTGACAGCAGATTATCTGTCAAGGATCGTATGTGGGATTTTCTTTGTCTTTTTTGCCAACAACACTGGTAAGACCAGAGATCACAGGAACAGGATTTTGGGATCAGGCATTACGATTTGTGTATTCGATCGATCAATCGGCAAACTTATTTCCATCGATTCACTGTTTGGTAAGCTGGTTTTGTTATATTGGGATCAGGCATCAGAAGAAGATTCCAGTGTGGTATCAGAGATTTTCACTTGTTTTTGCAATTTTAGTCTGTATTTCCACGCAGGTAACCAAGCAGCATTATATCATAGATGTGTTTGGCGGGATCATTTTAAGTGAAGTTTGTTATCTGATCGGAAGAAAGACCAATTTGTATCAAGGACTCTGGAAAGTGTTTGAGAAAATCAACCAACAAGTTGGTTTAGAGAGAAGATCTGTGAAATACAAAGGGAAATTATCGGAGATCAAAGGTTAGGAAAGATGAAGAATAAGAAAAAAGTCATCGGTAATACAGTCTTTTTTCTTTGCATTATTTGGATTGACTGCATATGCCGTATTGAAAGGAAAGGAACTTTCTGAGCTGGCGGAAGTTCTAAAATCAGTAAAACCTGCATATTATATTGCGGGATTGGTTATGATCGTTGTGTTTGTGTGCTGCGAGTCGTATATTATTTATCGCATGCTACGGCTGCTTCATTACAATGATGTGCCGAAGAGAAATTGCGTCAAATATTCGTTTGTAGGTTTCTTTTTCAGTTGTATTACACCGTCTGCAACTGGCGGACAGCCAATGCAGCTTTACTACATGAACCGCGATAAAGTTGACATATCCGTGGGAACCGTCATTTTGATGATCGTTACCATTTTATATAAATTTGTTCTGGTATTTTTAGGAGCACTGATCTTTTTATTCCGTCATTTTCTTGTGGCAGAATATATTGGGAAGGCAGCATTCTTCTTTTACCTTGGAATGGCATTGAATGTGTTTTGTGTTGCGTTCATGCTAATTCTTGTATTTGAGCCAACGTTAGCATCCAAAATCGTGCTGCTGTTTCAGAAATTAGAAAAGTTCCATATTTTAAAGAAAAAAGAAGAACGTCTTGAAAAACTTCAGAATTCTATGATCGAGTATCATAAAGCAGCAGCAATCATTCAAGGACATCGGATTTTTATTTTTCGGATGTTCGTTGTCACATTGATTCAGAGACTGATCCATTTTTCAATTACATATCTTGTATACAGAGCAATGGGACTTTCTGCATTAGGATTTATTGATGTAGTTGCTTTACAGAGTGTTATTTCAATTTCTGTGGATATGCTTCCGTTGCCAGGCGGAATGGGGAATCAGTGAAGGCTTATTTTTAAATATCTTTAAGAAGATTTTTGTTGGCGGATTATTATATCCGGCAATGCTGTTAAGCCGAGGAATCAGTTATTATGCACTGGTATTGATCAGTGCAGTGATGACAGGAGTCGCACATGTTACGATAAAGCGTAAAGAATAGAGGGAAAAAGGTATGATAGGATTTTATAATGCATCTGTAATACTGACATATTTAGAGTTGTCAGTGCAGTATTTGGAATGTCACAGGCATTCAATGGAAACTTTAAGATCGCAATTTTATGTTTGATGATCTCAGGATTAACAGATATGTATGATGGAACGATCGCAAAGATGATCAAGAGAAGTGAAGACGCCAAGAAGTTTGGAATCGAGATTGATTCTTTATGTGATCTTGTCTGTTTTGGAGTGTATCCGGTTGTGATCGGTTACTGCCTTGGAATGGACCAATGGTATGCAAGGATCATTTATATGTGTTATGTTTTAGGCGGAGTTATTCGTCTGGCATATTTTAATGTTACAGAAGAACAGCGTCAGGCACACAGCAGTTCCAGAAGAAAACATTATCAGGGACTGCCAATTACATCGGTTGCACTGATCATTCCGATCGTATATCAGCTTCGAAGATTCTTTCCAGAAGAATTTCCATACATATATGTTGCAATGTTAGCAGTGATCGCTTTCTTATTTGTATTTGATTTTAAAGTCTTTAAACCAGATAAGAAATGTATGCTTGCATTTGTAGTTATTGGAGCATTGATCGCAGTAAAGATGTTCTTACTGTAAGATGATAGGAGAATCGTAGATGAGATATGCCGATAGAGATGGGAATATTTACGAAGAAGAGAATGGGCAAGATCGTTTGCTTCATTGGATGTATACAACTATGGCAGGACGAGCCAGTCTAAAAATATTAATCAGACCTTGGGTATCCAAACTAGGGGAGCTTTCTTAAGTTCTCCCATCTCCAAATGTCTGATCAAAGGATTTGTCAAGAATAATCATATTGATATGAGTGAATATGAGAAGAAAAAAATTACAAATCTTATAATGAATTCTTCTCAAGAAAGATCAAAGAAGGAAAACGTCCATTTCCGGAAGATAAAACAATCTTAGGAAGTCCTTGCGACTGTAAAGTAAGTGTGTATCCAATCGAAGAGAAGACATCTTTTGTTGTAAAGGATACAAGATATACGTTGGATTCATTGATCAGAAACCGCAAGATCGCAAGACATTTTCAGGGCGGTTATGCCGTGATCTTACGCCTGACAGTAGATGATTATCATAGATACTGCTATTTTGATGATGGAATTAAGAGTGAGAATCATAGGATTGATGGAGTTTATCATACCGTCAATCCGATCGCAAATGATCATGTGAAAATCTATAAAGAGAATACCAGAGAATATACATTGATGAAGACAAAACATTTTGGAGATGCACTCCAGATGGAAGTTGGAGCATTGATGGTTGGAAAGATTGTTAATCACGATGGAGCCGGATCTATGAAACGTGGGATTGAAAAAGGATATTTCAAGTTTGGTGGATCAACGATCATTTTATTATTCGAGAAGGATAGAGTGGAGATTAGAGAAGAATTATTAGAACGCACAAAGAATCAGTGTGAGACAAAGATCAGGCAGGGTGAGATGATCGGGAAAGCATTGGTATGACCTTAAAATAAATATTGACAGAGTGGTCATATATGGCGTATACTAAGTTCATAAGTTGAAGGAGCAACGAATTTTCGTTGCTCCTTTTTGCATTTTAGAAATGAAAATAAGATCAGAGAGGAGCGATAAAGCATATGTTAAGTAAGATCATATCTGATGTAGATGCTTTCGTATGGGGACCAGTGATGCTAGTTCTTTTGGTAGGAACAGGAGTCCTTTCTAACAGTTCGGTGCAATTTCCTAACCTGGAGAAATCTTCCCTGGGCATTGAAAAAGACACTAAGCAAAAGAATCCAGAACAAAAACAGAGGAGAGGGTGATGTATCACCATTTTCAGCATTGACAACAGCACTGGCGGCAACGATTGGAACCGGAAATATTGTAGGTGTTGCAACAGCAATGGTTTCCGGAGGCGCAGGTGCCTTAGTATGGATGTGGATTTCTGCCTGTTTTGGACTTTCTTCAAAATTTTCAGAATGTATGTTGGCAATCAAATATAGAGAAGTCAATGAAAAGGGCGAGATGTCCGGTGGACCAATGTATACAATGAAAAAGGCACTGAAGAAAAAAAAGTTTGGAGCCGCACTGGGATGGCTTTTTGCTTTATTTGCTGTGATCGCATCCTTTGGAATTGGAAATATGACACAGGGAAATTCAATTTCAACAGCAGTTCATGAGACATTTGGAGTATCGGTTAATACTGTTGGAGCAGTGATCACTGTTTTAGCCTTTACTGATCATCATCGGTGGAATAAAAACGATATCAAAAGTATCTTCTGTCGTAGTTCCAGTGATGGCAATTTTTTATGTGATCGCAGGAGTCATCGTCATTCTTTGGGAATATCCGTAATCTTCCAGCAGGACTTTCTATGATCTTTCATATGGCTTTTAGTGTGAAAGCGGTTGGTGGGGGCTCTTTGTGGAAATATCGTCGCATCTATGATGAATGCAGCACGTTACGGAGTTGCCAGAGGATGTTTTTCAAATGAAGCTGGAATGGGATCTGCAGCGATCACAGCGGCAGCAGCAACAACAGATCATCCGGTTCGGCAGGCATATATCAATATGACAGGAACTTTCTGGGATACGATCGTTGTCTGTACGATCACAGGTCTTGCGATCGCAAGTTCCGGAGTGCTTGGACAGATCGATTCGTCAACAGGAGAGATGTACATAGGTTCTGCATTAACGATTGCGGCATTTTCCACAGTTCTTGGAAAAGTTGGAGGATATCTGGTAACGATCGGAATTGCACTTTTCGCATTTTCAACAATTCTTGGATGGGAGTATCATGGAGAAAAAGGCGTTTGAGTATCTGATGGGAACTCATAAGTTCAACATGATCTACCGAATTATCTTTTCTCTGGTAGCTTATGTCGGAGCAACACAGACATTAGAGCTTGTATGGAACTTCTCAGATATTGCAAATGCATTGATGGCAATCCCAAATCTGATCTGTATGCTGTTATTAAGCGGTGAGATCGCAAAAGATGTGAAAGAATTTCAGAAGACTATAGAAGAAGAGAAAGCGGGAAAATAGATATAAGATAACTTAGAAAAAGAGATCATCCAAGCAAAATCTCTTTTTATTCAGAGTGAAAATAGATTATAATAAGATTAAGTACTTGATCAAAGAAAGTAATTGGAGGATGTAAAAATGTCATATGAAATGAAGCTGGAACAAGGCTTGTCACAGCAATTAAATCAGTTTCAGGTACAATCATTAAAGATCTTATCGTTTGATAATTATGAACTTGAGAAGTTTTTGCAGGATGAATATGCAGAGAATCCATTGATGGAACATAAGGAATCTGGAAAGGAATTTTTTACATTGCATGGAAATGCAGGCGGATATCAGGATATTGAGCAAAGTGATATTGAAGATAAGAAAATCGAAGATCCCGAAGCCTTCTTTATGGAACAGTTAAATGCAAAAAGATTATACAAAGAAAGAGTGGAATGTTATGAAATACATGGCACAATGCCTAGAGGAATCTGGGCTTTTGCTTGTTTCCACAAAAAGAGATCAGTCACAAGCTTGGAATTGAAGAAAAAGATTGTGAAAGGCTTTTAGATCATCTCAAGCAATTAGAACCAGCAGGTGTATTTGCAGAAAGTGTATCGGAATGTCTCCTTCTTCAGCTTGAAAGAGAAGGAATATTAAATGATGACCTGCGATATATCGTAGAAAATCACCTGGAAGATATCGCAATGGGACATTTATCGACTGTTTCAAGAGCACTTTGATATTAAGACATCACAGGTAAGAAAGTATATTTTTTAAAATTCAAGAATTAAATCAAGACCGTTAAGTGGATATACAGGGGGAACCGATCAGTATATCGTCCCAGATATTTTAATGGAAAAAGATGGAGAAGAACTAAAGATTCGTTTAAATGATGACTGGATCGGTGATTATTCAATCAATGATTATTATGTCAAAATGATGGAACAGGCAGAAGACTCTGAGTTAAAAGAATATTTTCGAAAGAAATATGAGAGATGTCGTTTTATCATTACAAGTATTGAACAAAGAAGAGAGACGATGCTTAAGATTTCAAATGCAATCCTAGATTGTCAGAGAGAATATTTTATGAACCATAAGCAGTTGAAACCAATGACTATGCAAAAATATAGCAGATGATATTGAAATGCATGTATCAACGGTAAGTCGCGCAGTCAAAGGAAAGTATATTCAATATCCAGGTGGAACGATCGGAATGAGAGACATTTTTAATAATACACAGACATTTGGAGACCAAGATTCGACGACAGAAGAGATTAAGGAAGAAATCAGACGGCTTTGAAAGAAGAAGATAAGAAAAAACCATTAAGTGACAGTAAGATCGTAAGTTTGTTAGAACAAAAGAATATGAAGATTTCAAGAAGAACCGTAGCAAAATATCGTGCACAGCTTGGAATTGCAGGAACGACACAGCGAAAAAAATTCATGAATAAATGCAGCGACATTTATCATCTTTTGGCAAAAAAAAATGAAAAAATGTAAATAAGATTTAATAAAAAATTTAACAATTGAAACACTTGATTAACAAACTACCCTCTGTTATAATTAATAACTGATGTATTATGTCAAAAGCAGAAGTTATCTGGAGGGTACTATGAGATTGAACAAGATGACTGGCAGAGTGATCGCAACGATGGGGATCGCAGCAATGATGATGACACAGACAGCAGGGGTTATGGCTGCAGAGCAGACAGAGAACAAGCAATTAAAAGTTGTTTATTATAATCAGGCAGATTATCCGGGAAAGAAGATCGGCGGAAGTACGATTCAGGCAGCAGGATGCGGACCAACCGCAGTTGCTGTATGCTACAGTTCTTTAACTGGAAAGAAAGCTGATGTTCAAAGATGTGCAAACAGGCATATAAACATGGATGGTATTACACAGGACAGGGATGTTCTCACAGCGTAGTTCCAGGATTATCCAAATTATACGGAATGGAGTGTAAAGGTCTCGGAATGGATAAAGATGCTGTAGAGAAAGCATTAAGAGCAGGACATCCAGTCGTGGCACTGATGGGGCCTGGAGATTTCACAAAGAATGGACATTTTGTTGTATTAACAAGAATGGTCGGCAAAGATAAAGTAAAGATTGCCGATGTAGGAAGCAGAGCCAGAACAGCTGAGACGTGGTCGCTTAAGAAAGTGATCCGACAAGGCAAAGAAGGTGCTAATGCAGGGGACCATTCTGGGAGATCAGTGTGAAAGAAGAGAAGCAGGAAGAACCAGATTATAAACAAAAGATGTTAGATGGTCACAAAAACATAGATGCTGTGACAAATGCGATCGATAAGATTGCGGATTAGAATTAAAAATAAAATGTAAAAATTATGGAAAATACATAAAATTTATAGATTCGTCATAATGCACAAAAAAAGTTTGTGAAATTAGAATAAATGACGAAAATACGAAAAAACAATGGACAAATAAAAAGTTACCTGATATTATAATAGCAGTAAGTTTGTTATTACGTAATGGTGGAAGCAAGACTGTTTATGACATAGGAAGAGAAGTATGTCTTAAGCAGTTTTTTTATATCATAGGAAATTCCGATGGAATCCCTTATGATATGAAAAAAAGAGACTGGGCAGGATCGCACTGCGGCGGAAGGGTAATATGTCGCTGAAGCGACCCGCCGCAGGCGGAGAATCCTATGTCTTAAAGCAGGATTTTTTGTTTGTACATTTATAGAGATACAAAAAATGATGAAAAACTTAGATAAAATTAGAGGAGAGGATGAACGTGAAAATAATCAGAGTTCTGAATACAAATGCTGTTGTCAGTGTAGATTCACAAGGAATGGAATTGATCATGACAGGTCCGGGAATTGGATTTAAAAAAAGAAAAGGTGAAAATATTGATCAGTCTCTGGTAGATAAGACATATCATCTAGAGAATAAAGAAGAAAGCAAGAGACTAAAGGAAGTAGTAAAAGAGATTTCGGAAGAATACCTTGGAATTGCGGATCGTGTAGTAAAAGAGGCAAAAAAGAAAAATTAGAAATAAGAGATTCCTTATATGTGACACTGACGGATCATATCAATTCAGCAGTCGCTCGTTATCGAGAAGGAATCGCATTAAAGAATATGATGAAAATCGATATTCGTAAGTTTTATCCAAAGGAATATCAGGTTGGTATGCATGCGATTGAATGGATTAAAGAACAGACAGGAGAGGATTTGGGAGATGATGAAGCTGCATTTATTGCAATGCATATCGTGTCTGCAGAATTAAATGCACAGAATATAACCGATGTGAATCAGATTACAGAGTTGATCAATACAGTCTTACAGATTGTAAGGATTCATTTTAAGATAGATTTAAATGAAGAATCTATTTCGTATGAGAGATTTTTAACACATTTAAAGTTTTTTTGCGGCAAGAGTCTTTGACCATATGGAATATAAAGATACGATGCAAGAAATTTATAAAGTGATGGTAGAACAGAATAAAAAATGCTTTTTTTTCAGGAGTAAAAAAAATTGCAGAATATATTAAAAAGCAATATAACTATAAATTAACAATTGATGAACAATTATATTTATTAATTCATATCAAACGAATTTTAGATGAACAAACAAAATAATCATAGGTTTGTTATTATTAAGTTAAAAGCAAGACCTGACAATAGATGAAATAACCCCGGGAATTATTTTATCTATTGTCAGGTCTTTGTTATATAAAAGAAAAATGAAAATTTTAAATCCAGAAAAAAAGGAGGAAAACAAAATGGATTATGAAAATACAGCAAAAAAGATCCTTCAAAGAGTTGGAGGAAAAGATAATGTCATCAATCTGGTACATTGTATGACAAGACTTCGTTTCACATTAAAAGATGAATCCATCGTTGATGATGAAGCAGTAAAGAAAACAAAAGGTGTTATGGGAATCATGAAAAGGGCGGACAATATCAGATCATTATTGGAAATGATGTTGGAAACGTTTTTAACGAATTAAATAAACGTGGGAATTTTTCTAATGAAGTAAAAGAAGTACCAGCAAAATCGAATGAAAAAGAAAAATATCTTTACAATGCTGATGGATACGATTTCAGGTATCATGGCACCTGTTATTCCAGCAATCATTGGTGCAGCTATGATCAAAGTATTGCTTACATTACTTCCTATGATCGGTGTGTTAAGCACAAATGGGCAAACATATCAGTTATTAAGTGTTATAGGAGATGGTGCGTTTTTCTTCATGCCAGTACTGATTGCAATTTCAGCATCCAAAAGTTTGGAACAAATATGTATTATGCAGCAAGTATTGCACTGATCATGTTACATCCAAACTTGATCACACTGATGAATACAACACATGATGCAGGACAGACTGTGAAATTTTTGAAATATATTCCGGTAACTTATGCATCCTATTCTTATTCGGTTATCCCAATCATTTTGGCAGTATATTCTCTAAGATATGTAGAACGTTTTGTAGATAAAATCACGCCAGTTGTCACAAAGAACTTCTTAAAACCAATGTTAGTTGTTTTAATTGAAGCACCGATTGCATTGATCATTCTTGGACCTTTAGGAGCTATTTGCGGTAATGGATTATCAACAGTAGTTTATGCAATTCATGATAAATTAGGATTTATTGCCATTGGTCTTGTGGCTGGTGTTTATCCATTCGTTGTTATGGCAGGTATGCATCATGCATTTACACCGATTAAATTAGGGATGATCGCAACAACAGGATATGAGAACTTTATCTGTATCGGAGAATTATGTTCTAATATGGCACAGGGTGCAGCCTCCCTTGCAGTTGCACTTCGAAGCAAAAAAACAAAGACTTTAAACAGATCGCAGGATCTTCTGCGTTTTCAGCATTATTTGCTGGTATCACAGAACCTGCACTTTATGGTGTAACACTTCGTTTAAAACGACCAATGTTAGGAGCATGTATTGGTGGTGCTGTTGGTGTATTAGTCGGTGGATTTTTCCAAATGAAATGTTTTGGAATTGCAACACCAGCAATCGTAACGATTGTTCAGTATGTAGAAAAGGAAAACCACAGACATTATTATTTGCAGCACTCACAATTTTGGTCACAGTAGTTGTTACATTTGTTGCAACACTGATTATTGGCTTTGAAGATATTGTAGATGAAGATGATGATTTAGATTTTGTAGAAGAATCTAATGCACAGTTATTAGATAATGAGATCAGCATTACAAGTCCAGTTGAAGGAAAGTGATTCCTTTAACAGAAGTGAAAGATCCAACATTTTCGCAAGAAATCTTAGGAAAAGGAGCAGCGATCATTCCTGAAAAGGAGTTGTCTATGCACCATTTGACGGAAAAGTAGATGCTGTTTTGAAACAGGACATGCATTAGGATTAGTAAGTGAAGATGGAGTAGAACTTTTGGTACATGTAGGAATCGATACAGTAAATTTAAAAGGAAAACATTTTACTCCAAAGAAAAAAATCTGGAGATACAATGAAAAAAAGGGGATATCTTACTAGAATTTGATATTGACAAGATTAAAGCAAATGGATACGATGTAACAACACCGATCATTATTTCCAATACAGAACAATTTGCAAAAGTCAAAGCATGTGAAGATAAAGTGGTAACAAAGGAAAGTAAATTATTAAGTGTACAGTAGCAGAAAGGAAGCGTAACATTTATGGAAGAAATGAAAGTTACAAAATTTCAGAAGGATTTTTGTGGGGAAGTGCTTCAGCTGCCTATCAGATTGAAGGCGGCTGGAGAGAAGATGGAAAAGGAATCACAAACTGGGATCAATTTGTAAGGATTCCAGGAAAACATATAAAGCGACAACCGGAGATGTTGCAGTTGACCATTATCATCGCTACAAAGAAGATATCGCGTTGATGGCGGAAATGGGATTAAAAACCTATCGTTTTCTGTTTCATGGGCAAGAATCTATCCGGAAGGAAGAGGAGAGGTCAATCCCAAAGGAATTGAGTTTTATGAAAATATTATTGATGAATGTTTAAAATATGGGATTGAACCAATGGTGACAATCTACCATTGGGATCTTCCTCAGGCATTAGTGGATCTCTATGGAGGATGGGAATCTGAGGAGATCATTGAGGATTATGTAAATTATGCTAAGACTTTATTTAAGGCATATGGAAGTAAGGTAAAATACTGGATTACATTTAATGAACAAAATATTTTTACATCACTTGGATGGCTGACAGCACAGCATCCTCCAGGAAAGTTTGACGATCAGAAAACATTTTATCAAGTGAACCATCACGTCTTTATGGCACATGCAAAGGCTGTTTTGGCATATCGCGAGATGGGCGGAACAGGAAAGATTGGTGCAAGCTTTGCTTATACACCATCTTATGCACTTGATTGTAAACCTGAAAATGTTATGTCAAAACATGATTATGATGAACTGAAGAATTTCTGGTGGATGGATGTTTATGCATATGGAAGATATCCTAAAAGCAGCCATGAATTATTTAAGAAAAAAAGGATTTGCACCAGTTGTCACAAAAGACGATCAGAAAATTTTTAAAGGCAGCAGCGGCAGAGATTGATTTTATGGGAGTTAATTATTATCAAAAAGTTGTGTATGCGAGTATAATCCGATGGATGGAGTAACACCATATGGTACAATGAATACAACAGGAGTGAAAGGTTCTGCGCAGGTACTTGGAGTTCCTGGAATTTATAAAAATCCAGGCAATCCATATTTGATGACAACAGACTGGGATTGGAGTATTGATCCAGTTGGGCTTCGCTATTGTTGTCGTGAGATCACAAGTCGTTATGATCTGCCAATCATCATTTCGGAAAAATGGACTTGGAGCATTTGATAAGAAGACGGAAGATCATAAGATTCATGATGAATATCGAATTGATTATCTAAAGAGAACATTTAAAAGAATTAGGAAAAGCCATCGAGGAAGGCTGTGAAGTGCTTGCATATTGTACATGGTCATATACTGACCTGTTAAGCTGGCTGAATGGATATCAAAAACGATATGGATTTGTGTATGTAGATCGCGAAGAAGAAGAGGGCGCTACATTAGATCGATATAAGAAAGATAGTTTTTATTGGTATCAAGATGTGATCAAACAGGATGGAGAGAATCTGTTTAAAGAATAAATAATTAGAAATTTTGGATAAAGAAAAAAAGAAGCAGCAAAAACCAGACTATAAAAAGAAAACATTCTTAAAAAACTGAATAATTTTGATATAAAAATGAAATCCTAGGATCTTTTTCAGTGAAAAGACTCTGGGATTTTATATATTAATATACAAAAATAAAACACAAAAATCGTTAAAATAAGACAAAAATAACAGCATAAATTGCATCGAAAATCATGTAAATGTGCAGTTTTTATAATGAAAAACGAGAGAAAAATGAAAAAAATTATGTAAAATACACAAAAAAGTTTTGCAAAATCTGAAATTTAGTGGTACAATAAGTTCAATGACATATGAATGTGACATAATTAATTTTAGGAGGTATTGACATGGCAACAAAATGGGTCTACAAATTTAGTGAAGGAAATGCCGAGATGCGTAACCTTCTTGGAGGAAAAGGTGCAAACTTAGCAGAGATGACAGGACTTAATTTACCAATTCCTCAGGGATTCCATGAAGTTACAACAGAAGCGTGCACAAACTATTATGACTGCGGTGGAAAGATCAGTGATGAAGTAGCATCAAGGTATCCAATTCCTCAGGGATTATGATGGATACGATCCTTAACTTAGGATTGAATGATGAAGCTGTCGAAGGATTTGCGAAGAAGACAGGCAATCCTCGTTTTGCATATGATTCTTATCGTCGTTTTATCCAGATGTTCTCAGACGTTGTAAAAAGAAGTGGATAAAGCAAAATTCGAAGATGTCTTAGATGACATCAAAGCAGAAAAAGGTGTGAAGTTTGATACAGACTTAGATGCCGATGATCTGAAGGAAGTGATCAAGAGATACAAAGGTATCTATCGCAAAGCTTTGAATGAAGAATTCCCTCAGGATCCAAAGGACCAGTTATTTGAAGCAATCAAAGCGGTATTCCGTTCTTGGGACAACCCACGTGCTATCTATTATCGTCGAATGAACGACATTCCAGGAGACTGGGGAACAGCTGTTAACGTTCAGACAATGGTATTTGGTAACATGGGAGATACATCAGGAACAGGTGTGGCATTTACAAGAAACCCATCTACAGGTGAGAAACAGATCTACGGAGAATACCTGATCAATGCACAGGGTGAGGACGTAGTAGCTGGTGTTCGTACACCACAGCCAATTACTAAACTGGCAGAAGACTTACCAGATTGTTATAAACAGTTTATGGACATTGCTCATACACTGGAAGAGCATTACCGTGATATGCAGGATATGGAATTTACCATCGAGGACGGAAAGCTGTATTTCTTACAGACCAGAAATGGTAAGAGAACAGCCCCAGCTGCACTCCGTATCGCCTGTGAATTAGTAGATGAAGGAAAAATCACAAAAGAAGAAGCAGTTTCAAGAATCGATGCGAAAGCATTAGATCAGTTACTGCATCCAAACTTTGACCAGGGAGCATTGAAAGCCGCTCTTCCAATCGGAGAAGCACTTCCAGCATCTCCAGGAGCTGCTGCTGGTAAAGTATATTTTGATGCTGAGATGGCGAAACTGCATCATGAAGCAGGACTGAAAGTTATCTTAGTTCGTTTAGAAACTTCACCAGAAGATATAGAAGGAATGAATGCAGCAGAAGGTATCTTAACAGCTCGTGGTGGTATGACATCTCATGCAGCCGTTGTAGCACGTGGTATGGGAACAGCGTGTGTTGCAGGATGTGGAGATATCAAATTTGCTGAAGATGGCAAATCTTTCACATTAGGTGGAAAGACAGTACAGGAAGGAGATTATATTTCCTTAGATGGATCCACAGGTAAGATTTATCTGGGTGAGATCCGTACAGTACCTGCAAGTATCAGTGGTAATTTCGATCGTATCATGACATGGGCCGATGAAATCCGTACATTACAGGTAAGAACAAATGCAGATACACCTGCCGATGCATTGAATGCAGTGAAATTCGGAGCACAGGGTATTGGACTTTGCCGTACAGAGCATATGTTCTTTGATGCAGAGAGAATTCCAAAGATTCGTCGTATGATTCTCTCTACAACAAAAAAGAAGCAAGAGAAATCGCATTAAATCAGTTAATTCCTTATCAGAAGAAAGACTTTAAAGACTTATACGAGGTTATGGAAGGAAGACCGGTCACAATCCGTTTCTTAGATCCACCTCTTCATGAGTTCCTTCCAAATACAATGGAAGAGATCACAGCTCTTGCCAAAGATATGGGAGTTACAGTAGAAGAGATCAATATGAGACGTGCAGCTCTTCATGAATTTAACCCTATGATGGGACATCGTGGATGCCGTCTGACAGTAACATATCCAGAGATTGCCAAGATGCAGACAAGAGCCGTTATGGAAGCAGCGATCGAAGTAAAACAGGAAAAAGGATATGATATCGTTCCAGAAATCATGATTCCATTAGTAGGAGAGAAGAAAGAGTTAGCATATGTTAAAGAAGTTGTTGTACAGACAGCTGAAAGCTAAAAGCTTACTATGAATCTGATATTCAGTACAAAGTAGGTACTATGATCGAGATTCCTCGTGCAGCATTATTAGCAGATGAGATTGCAGAAGAAGCAGAATTCTTCTCTTTCGGAACAAATGACTTAACGCAGATGACATTTGGATTCTCTCGTGATGATGCAGGTAAGTTCTTAGAGTCTTACTATGAGAACAAGATTTACGAATCTGATCCATTTGCTAAATTAGACCAGAAAGGTGTTGGACAGCTGATCGAGATGGCAGCGAAGAAAGGTAAAGCAACTCGTCCAGATATCCACTTAGGAATCTGTGGAGAACATGGTGGAGATCCATCATCTGTAGAATTCTGCTACAGAGCCGGATTAGACTATGTATCCTGCTCACCATTCCGTGTACCAATTGCAAGATTAGCAGCGGCTCAGGCAGTATTGAAAGACAAATAAGTCGATCATTATTCATATAATCTATAACAATTCATTTAACGAAAAGAGATTCATCAATTATGATGAATCTCTTTTTGGATATATGTGCAAGAACAAACATAATTTATACTTTTGATACTTACATCATGTTATAATATCACTATATATTAAAAAGGGAGATTGATTTATGATCGATACATTATTATTTGATTTAGACAATACATTACTGGATTTTGATAAAGCAGAAGCCAATGCAATTACAAGGGCATTAGGTGATGTAGGAATTTCTGCGACGAATGAGATGCGTGATTGCTATCATAAGATTAATCTTGCTCAATGGAAATTGTTGGAACAAGGGAAAATGACAAGAGAAGAAGTAAAAATGCGCAGATTTAAGCTTCTATTTCAAGAATTTGATATAAAAAGCATCACCACAGGAAGTGGCAAAACATTATCAGGACTATTTAGGACAGGGACACTATTTTATCGAAGGAGCCGAAGAAGTTTTACAGGAATTATCAAAGAGATTTCGTATCTATCTTGTAACGAATGGAACATTGTCTGTACAAAGAGGAAGATTAAAAAGTTCAGGAATTGAGAAGTATCTGCAAGGTGTTTTTTATTTCCGAGGAAATTGGATATAACAAACCAAGCATTGAATATTTTGAGAAATGTTTTTCTAAGATTCCAGATTTTAAGAAGGAGAACACAGCGATCATTGGAGACAGCTTGAGTTCTGATATTCAAGGCAGGGATCAATGCAGGAATCAAGACAATCTGGTTTCACAGAGCACAAGATCTGACAGAAGATCCACAACCAAAACCCGATTATGAAATCAATAGTTTAAAATCTTTATTAAAGATGTTAAAATAAAGACAGTAAAATTATTTATCTAAATTAAAATAAGGATTTTAGAACAATGAAAAAATTAAAAATAGCAGGAATCGTTCTGATTTTGTTTATTTTGTATGTGATCATTGGAATGCTTGTACCATTTGTACATATGCAATCAGTAAGCAAAACAAATAAGACAAAGATTCATACGGAAACATTTTATTCAACATCAGATAAAAATGGATCAGATCGGGCAAAAGATTGTCAGTGATAATCAGGAAGCACTTGATCTGCGGCTGGATATGATACGAAAAGCAAAGAAAGAAATCATTATATCAACTTTTTGATATCCGTGAAGGAAGCAGCAGTGATGATATTTTTTCAGAATTACTCAAAGCATCCAGACGAGGCGTCAAGATAAAGATTCTGGTTGATGGGCTTTATGGAACGATCCATATGACAGGAAAGGATATTTTTGCAGCAGTTGGAAGTGAGCCAAATGTTGAAATTCGTTTTTATAACACGCCAAATCTTTTGAAACCATGGACGATCAATGGATGTCTGCATGACAAATATATTGTGGCAGATCATAAGTATCTCTTAATGGGTGGCAGAAATATGTTTGATTATTTCTTGGAACACACAAAGGAAAAGCAAAGGGGTATTAGACAAGGGAGATTCTGATCGTCAAAATCTGGAAAGGATCAAAAAGATCAAGGTGCAGTCGGACAGATCAGAAGATACAACTTTGATTGCAGAAGTACCTATGTAGACACAGAAACGATGCTTGTTGTACAAGGAAAAGAGATCACAAAACAGCTGGAAGAAGATTTTAGCAGATTAAAAGCGGATCTTTGAAAGTGAATCAAGATGGAAGTTATCAAAATGACAAGGATGTAGTAGAACGCACGATGGATAGCAAAAAGCAGGGTATGATCAAGATTTTGTCTTATATCATACAGGCATTTCGTTATTTAGCGTAAACTCTCATCATAATATAGAAGGAAAAAGAAAGACATGAAAGGTATTAAAATCATATTTTTTGACATTGATGGCACATTGATCGCTATGGATAAAGATACGATTTCAGAAAAACATTAGAGGCATTAAAACGACTACAGGCAAATGGAATCAAACTTTGTCTGGCAACTGGAAGGGGACCAATGCTTGTTCCACACTTTGATGGAGTTGAGTTTGATGCATTTCTTACATACAATGGGTCTTATTGCTATGATCACAGTGGAACACTCTATAGCAATTGTATTCCATTAAAAAGATATTGAAAGGATCATTAAAAATGCAGACAAAATGGGAAAGCCAGTTGCATTAGCAACGAAAGACCGTATGGCTGCAAATGGAAAAGATCAGGACTTGATCGATTACTATGCATTTGGGAATGCCGAAGTTGATGTAGCAGAAGATTTCGAAGATATAAAAAAAGAAAAAGTTTATCAAGTGTTGATGGGTGCAAGAGTAGAAGAGTATCAAGAGATCTTAAAAGGTGTCAGGGAGCTGAGATTACGGCATGGTGGGATCGAGCAGTTGACATCATACCGGTCAATGCAGGAAAAGGAGCAGGGATTGAGAAAATGTTAAAACATTATGGCATAGATAAATCTCAGGCTATGGCATTTGGGGATGGCAATAACGATATCGAAATGTTAAAAGCAGTTGGCAATGGAATTGCAATGGCAAATGCATCCGATGATCTGAAAGCAGTGGCAGATGAAATCTGTGGAGATGTTTCGGAGGATGGAATTTATCATTATTGTTTGGAGAAGAGACTGATTTGAGCAGCAGATGAGGGCGATGAATTCTGTCCTCGTTGTGATGCAAATCTTACATTGCAAGAGAAAAGATACTGAATATGGAAAAGCGTACGATGAAACCATTATATGCAAAAGACAAGCGGGATGCATGCATCATCGTAGCAGTGAACCACAGAAAATATGATCTGGGCGATATTGATGAAATACTGGAAAATCAAGGGTTGACGAAATTATCAAAAGGAATTGAATAACGGATTTATTACATCCTCACCATTATGGTGGGGATTTCTTTTTATTCAGAAGTGTACAATTGTAACCAAACAAAAGAAGGAAATGAATATGAAGAAGAAAATATTGTTAGGATTAGTGCTTATTTTTCGTTTAATGGATATGGGGTTAGTCGTAGACAATTTGAAGCATATGTAGAAAAGTAAAAACAAAATTTTCAGATATTGAAACTGACGACAGTGACATAAAATATTTTGAAGCAAAAAATAATAATGGTGATGAAATAGAATTATCATACTATACGGAAATTCAGGTTAGAGTTACAAAGAAATTAGCGGATATTCAATAAATACATAGGAAAATATTTTAAAAAAAAATTTCACAAGAGTATAATTAAAGAAATTTAAATTTACGGAGGAAGATCATGAGCAAACTTACAGATTTTATAAAGTTAATGACTGGTCATTTTGACAACAAAGAACAATTTGACAAAATGCAGGCAGAAGGAAAAAACCTATCCATATGCAAAACACATCAATACAACATGTAACGATAAAATCAAAAATCTCCCAGAAAACTTCAATGGTACATTTGTTGTAGAAGAAAGTTACTATAAAACAGATGGAAAAAAGCCACACATCACCGCATCTTTTTTCTTATTTCAGAAAATAATGAAGGAATTGTACTTTTCTTCCTATGATATTCCGAATGGAGAAGATAAGAATACATTTTCTTATGATTCTATGAAAGCAGTAGATTACAGTGAACTGAACGAATCAAAAAAAATTCACACCAGCACTTTATCGCGAGAAGGATGGTGTCTGGGAAGGCGGCAGTACAAGCCAGTTTTCACCAGTTATGATATTTAAATTATGGGAAAGATTTTCAGAGGATAGTCTGGAGGTATCAGAGATCATAGAAGTAAATGGAAGAAGAACATTTGGATATGATGATCCAATCGTGTATAAACGGAAGATTTTTTGTTTGATTGTATCTCACTACACATCATGTTATAATGTTTTGTAAATTATAGCATAAAAGAAAGATTTCCATGGGCGAGCATAGTGGAGGTGTATATGGCAGACACTTTGAAATTACCAGTAGGTGTTGATAGTTTCGAAAAAATCAGAAGAAACAGATTTTTGGAGATTATCTCTGGAACACGATCAGTATAAAGGGATACAGCAGTTGCCAAAGAAAAGAAGGAAAATTTCTACCATGGCATTTTTACTTGGACTTTTGGGATATAAATCCAACTGGCTGATAAAATCAAATGTTGAATCAGGGATTGGATTCAGTGATATTTTGATTGAAGCTCCGATGAACAGAACTGGGATTATAATCGAACTTAAATATGCAGAAGATGGGAATCTGGATGCTGCGTGTGATGAAGCATTAAGACAGATTGAGGAAAAAAGATTATACAGCGAAACTAAAGCAGGATGGAATGATAAATTTCATCAAGTACGGGATTGCATGTTATAAAGAAATTTTCTAAAGTAGTGATAGGGGAATAAAAGTTTATGTCTGATACGGCAAAAAAAAAAAACCAAATATGATCCATATCGGCATCGGTATTCTGACGGTACTTTTTAGTGGTCTTTATCGTCATCCTGATGCAGTTGGTCTCGAATATTCAGGGAACAGCCCGCGTTGTAAATTATGCAGGGTTAATAAGGGGAGAAACACAAAGGATCATTAAGCTAGAGAATTCCGGACAGCGAGAAGATGAGCTGATCAAGGAAGTGCAGTCCTTTATCGAAGGCCTGCGTCATGGCAATGACCAATTAAAACTCGTACGGTTAAAGGATGATGATTTTCAGGATAAGATGAAGGAATTGGATGAATATTTTATTTCCTTACACAAAGAAATTTATCGTGTGCGGACGGTCGGCTATGAGCATACAGATATCATTTCAAAGAGCGAGAGATTCTTTAAGATCTGTGATGAGGCAACAGGTCTTGCGGAAGTATATGCACAGAGAAAAGCAACGTCATTAGCAACTCTTGAGAAATTCATCACAGCAGATATTGTTGTGCTGATGCTGCTGATCGGATATGAGTTTATTAAAGTGATCCGTTTTGCGGCGATGAACCGTATATTGCAGCATAAAAGCTTATTTAGATAATGCAACAGGACTTCCGAACAAAAATAAATGTGAAGAGATATTAGGTGAACTGAATCCACCAGAGGATATTATCGTATGCAGTTTTGACCTTAATAATCTCCGTCGGATCAACGATAGTATGGGACATGATGCAGGAGATGCGTATATTTATCGGTTTGCTGTTTGTCTGCGATCTTCCATACCATCTGAACATTTTGTCGGAAGACTTGGGGGAGACGAATTTATCGCAGTGCTGCAAGGGCTTGATAAACAAGCGGTGAAAACTATTTGAAGATCTTCGCAAAGATATAGCAGCAGAATCAAAGAACATCGAGAGATTCCGTTAAGTTATGCAGCGGGTTTTGCTATGGCAAGTGATTATCCTGGCAAAACAATGAGAGAATTATTTAATGATGCAGATAAAAATATGTACATCAATAAAACCATGTGAAACGGGAAGAAGCACTTGAAGAGAAGCGGTTGAATTATCAATTATTAAAACTGCTGAATCAACATGGAAAGAACTTTTTAGACTGTTTATATTGTGATGCTAAGCTGGATACATATCGTGTGATCCGTTCCAGTGAAAACTTTTTCTTAGCTTTAGATGGTGCGTATTCCAGTGCAGTAGAGCAGATCGTACAGGAAAAGATTGGGAAAGATGAGCAGAAGAACATTTGGGAAAGGCTTCAGATCACAAGGCTTCAAGAGAAGATGAAGGAGAAACAGGATGTACAGGAATATCAATATGATATGCAGGAAGAAGGATTCTATAAGCGTATGACATTGATCCCAGTTGACTGGGATGAAGATAAGAAATTACATCATTTTCTTCTGGCATTTGAAATCATCCGAAAAGGAGCTGACAATCAGACAGGGGCCAGAGAACAGTTACAGGTTTTATTATGAACAGCTAAAACAATCAATCATTGAAAATGACAGTTATGTCGATGCACTTTTGGAATTATCCGATGTGATCTATACGGTCAATCTAAAGACAGATATTCTGAGAGAAATATTATTCTAAAGGAAAAGAGCAAAGAACAAAAGAGCTGTTTCTTGATTATCCATTACCATGTAATTATTAGGATTACTGCGCAGAATATGAGAAAAAGTCACGAAGGAGACAAAAGCAGAGTATAAGTATGACAAAATGATACGAAAAAACTGCTGGAGAGATACAACAATGGTGACACAAATATTTCTGTGGAATATTGTTTTCATGAAGATGATGGAAGTATTCGCTGGGTACAAAAACAATTCTTATGACACAGATCGTGGTATACGATGAAGAGACAATGAGCGAGATTCCGACAGTTTATGCGATCACGCTCTTACAGGATACATCGCAAAGACATAAACAAGAAGAATTAGAACACGCACGTTTACAGGCAGCATTTGACGAAATGCGTACAGCAAGTCAGGCGAAGACCGATTTCTTAAGCCGTATGAGCCATGATATCAGAACACCATTAAATGGAATCATTGGACTTCTAAATATCAATGAAAAACATTTCGATGATCAGAAACTGGTATTAGAGAATCATAAGAAAATGGAAACTGCTGCCAAACATCTGCTTTCTCTGATCAACGATGTATTGCAGATGAGTAAGATCGAGGAAGGTCAGATCACACTGGCACACCAAGAGATTACTGTGAAGAAACTGATGCGGGAAGTTGAGACGATGATCAGAGAGCGGGTTCTAGAGGCAGGAATCCGATGGAACTATGAAGAAGATAACATAGATGACAGATATTCATATGTATATGCAAGCCCATTGCATCTTCGTCAGATCTTATTGAATATTTATGGAAACTGTATTAAATATAATCATCCGGGTGGAACTATTTCTACAAAGATGGAACAAATGGATGTTCATGATAAGATCTGTACGTATCGTTGGACGATCAAAGACACGGGAATTGGTATCAGTAAAAGATTATATCGATCATATTTTTGAGCCATTTTCACAGGAAAAGACGGATGCCCAATTGAATGCAGAAATCTACCAGACACTTCTGACGGATGATGGGCCAATGTCACTATGTGGCTGGAAGATGGGCAACAGGCAGTGGATCAATTTAAGAATGCGTCACAAGGAACATTTGATGCGATATTAATGGATATTATGATGCCGGTTATGGATGGATTGACAGCGACCAAGGAGATTCGATCCATCAAACGAGACGATGCAGCACAGATACCGATCATCGCTATGACAGCAAATGCATTTGAAGAAGATGCAAAGAAATGTTTTGCAGCAGGGATGAATGCACTTAGCGAAACCATTTCAGATTGATAAGGTTGAAAAAACATTAGTACAATGTATTCATAAGAGCATATAATAAACAATATAGTAAAAATCTTTTTGCATGAATTGATATAATTAAATTGGGTGATAATATTGTTATTCTAAAAATGTAAAGGAGACCCAATAATGAGTAAAGGAATAAACAGCAGAAAAGTAGCAGTGATCGGAACAGGATTTGTAGGTTCATCTTCTGCATTTGCATTAATGGAAAGTGGATTATTTACTGAAATGGTGTTGATCGATGCTGATAAGAATCGTGCAGAAGGAGAGGCATTAGATATTGCCCATGGACTCCCGTTTGCCAGACCAATGAAGATCACAGCAGGCGATTATGATGATATCGTGGATGCAGCGATCATTGTTGTGACAGCGGGTGCAGGACAGAAACCAGGAGAGACAAGACTTGATCTTGTCAAGAAAAACGTAGCAATCTTTCAATTGATCATTCCAGAGATCGCACAGAGAAAATGTGAAGGGATTCTTTTGATCGTAGCCAATCCAGTAGATATTTTGACACAAGTTGCAGTAAAACTATCAGGATTTCCAGAAAACAGAGTCTTTGGTTCAGGTACAACTTTAGATTCAGCCAGATTAAAATATCTGCTCGGAGAACATTTACAGGTGGATGCAAGATCTGTACATGCATGGATCATCGGAGAACACGGAGATTCAGAAATCGTAGCATGGTCAAGTGCCAATGTATCAGGGAGTTCCAATTTCGGAATTTTGTGAGATGCGAGGATACACAAAACATGACGAGCATATGGAAGAGATTGCACAGGGAGTCAAAAACAGTGCATATAAGATTATTGAAAAGAAAAAAGCAACATATTATGGAGTCGCAATGGCTGTCAGAAGAATCTGCGAAGCAATCATCCGAGATGAAAAATCTGTATTACCAGTATCTTCTATCCAACATGATACCTATGGAATTGAAGGTGTTACATTAAGTATGCCAGCGATCGTAGGAAAAAATGGTATTGAGAAACAACTGGCGATCAAGCTGAATGAAAAAGAACAGGAAGCATTGAAGAAATCAGCAGAAGCCTTGAAAGAAGTGTTAGAAGATCTGGATATTTAAAAATTTATTTTGGCCAGGGAGGAGGATGTGGTTTATGGGAAATACAGAAAACAGATATGTGGTTTATGATCAGGAAAATTTTCAATTACAGAATATGTAAAAACAAATTCATGATTTTATTCCTGCCAAGTATTGGAAGAACAAAAAGTAAAAGAATTGTAATGAAGGAAATTTAAGAAAAAAGGGACCAATTTTAAAAAACACTAACGAAACTTGCGGTGCCAATCATGGCATCGTCATTTTTAGGGAACATTGTATAATCTTACAGATATGGCATGGATCGGACTTCTTGGATCAAAAGCAGTTGCCGGAGTTGGTGTCGGAGGCATGTTTACGTGGTTTTCACAAGGATTAGCTTCGATGTCGAGAATGGGAGGACAGGTACAGGTAGCACAATGCATTGGACGAGGAGACAAAGAAGAAGCCCATAAGTATGCACAGACAGCAGTTCAGCTGGCAACGCTTATGGGACTTTTTATTTGCAGCAGTGATGTTACTGTTTTTGCATCCGCGGGTAGGATTCTTTCAGCTACAAGATCCAGAGGCATTGCAGGCAGCATTATCTTACACAAAAAATAGCCTGTGGTTTGATCGTATTTTCATTTCTGACATTTACGTTGACAGGTATTTATACTGCACAGGGAGATTCAAAGACTCCATTTATAGCCAATTTTATAGGACTTGTAACGAATATGATCTTGGATCCATTACTGATCCTGGGGCTTGGACCAGTAAACAAGTTTGGGGTAAATGGAGCTGCGATTGCAACAGTAAGTGCACAGGCAATTGTTATGACTATTTTGATCCTTGGAATTATCCGACAGAAAAAAACAAAATGTATTAAAAGGAATCAAGTTATTTACAAAAATTCCATTTAAATATCTAAGTGGAATCTGCAAGATTGGTATTCCGACAGCGATTCAGGGAATGGTTTACTGTGGAATTTCCATGGTATTAACTCGTATGGTTTCAGGGTTTGGAGCAGAAGCAGTTGCAGTCCAGAGAGTCGGAGGGCAGATTGAATCTGTTTCATGGAATACAGCCGATGGATTTGGGACAGCTCTAAATGCATTTATCGGGCAAAATTATGGAGCAGGAAAGATGGATCGTGTCAGAAAAAGGATACAAAGCCTCTCAGAAAACCTATCTGGGGAATCAACTGGAGTCTGAATTCGGAGGAGACAGGTGCTTCGGTATTCTGGCAGGTATGGATTTTATTCTGGTATGTACATATGAGAAGGATGGGGAAAATCCGGAGCTGTTAATTTATAAAAAGAGATAGTATAAGCAAAAATAAAAACCTTGACAAATAAACGACCGTTTACTATCATTAAGATGTAAACGGTCGTTTATTTGTCGCGGAGGGAATGTGCATGGGTAATAGGAAAGAGGAAATATTAATTGTGGCACTGCATCTGTTCGCCAGAGATGGTTACGAGGCTGTCTCAGTCAGCCAGATAGCAGGAGAACTTGATATGACAAAAGGGGCATTGTACCGTCATTACAAAAGCAAAAGAGATATTTTTGACTGTATTGTGCAGCGTATGGAGCAGCAGGATGGTGAACAGGCAACAGAATATGATATGCCACAAGAGAATAAAGAAAAAATGTCTGAAAAGTATGAGAAAGTATCATTGGATGATTTTGTGGAATACAGCAAGTCTATGTTTGAATACTGGACAGAGGATGATTTTGCATCATCGTTTCGGAAGATGCTGACAATAGAGCAATTTCGCAGTGAAGAGGTGTTGTATTTCAGGACAGCGTACTTGATAAACCGCTAACGGTGAAAGAGAACCTAATGAGCAGAGCTGCTTTGTACGGCATTACAGGAAATGCCTTTGATAAGAGATTACAGGAGCTGGTCGAGATTCTGGATTTTAACGAGTTTTTAAACAGACCTGTAGGTAAGCTGTCGGGAGGTCAGAGAAGAAGAATTGATATTGCCCGTGCATTATTGCACAGACCGGAAATTTTGATTCTTGACGAGCCTACAACAGGGCTTGATCCGCAGACAAGGCAATTAATCTGGAATGTTATTAAGAAACTTCAGAAAACAGAAAATATGACAGTATTTCTGACTACTCATTATATGGAAGAGGCAGCCAATGCTGGATATGTTGTGATTCTTGACAAAGGAAGTATCGCAGCGGAAGGTACACCGTTTGAACTTAAAAATGCTTATGTACAGGATATCGTGTCTGTTTATGGTGTTTCCGAGGATGAAATAAAGTCATTGAACAGAGAATATAAAAAAATACGTGACGGATATCAGATAAAAGTAAGAAATACGAAAGAAGCGACGGAGCTTATTGTAGAACATCAGGAACTGCTTAGGGATTATGAGGTAGTAAAGGGCGGTATGGATGATGTATTTCTTGCAGTTACAGGAAAGAAGCTTGGAGGTGAACGCTGATGAGAACAGTATTGGCATTAATGAACAGGAACAGGAAACTGTTTTTTAAAGATAAAGGGATGTTGTTTACATCAATGATCACACCCGTTATTCTGATTGTTCTGTATGCTACGTTTCTTGCAAAAGTTTTCAAAGATTCTTTTACAGCAGCAATTCCGGATATGATCACGATTTCGGATAAGCTCATTAATGGAACCGTGGCAGCACAGCTGACAGCATCACTTATGGCAGTGAGCTGTATCACTGTAACATTCTGTGTGAATCTGACTATGGTGCAGGATAGGGCAAATGGAACAAGGAAGGATTTTAATGTTTCACCGGTCAGCAAGGGAAAAATTTATTTGGGATATTTTCTGTCAACAGTAGCTAATTCTTTGATGGTCAATGGACTTGCGTTTGTATTATGCCTGGGATATTTACTTAAAATGGGATGGTATATGAATGCAGCAGATGTATTATGGGTTTTATTTGATATGATATTGCTCGTCCTGTTTGGAAGTACGCTTTCAAGTATCATTAGCTTTCCGTTAACAACACAGGGACAGCTTTCGGCTGTAGGTACAATTGTCAGCGCAGGATATGGTTTTATATGTGGTGCTTATATGCCGATTTCAAATTTTGGACCAGGTCTTCAGAAGTCACTGTCTTATCTTCCGAGTACATATGCCACTTCATTGATTAAGAATCATATGCTTCACGGAGTTTTTAAGGAGATGGAGAGAAAACATTATCCGGATGAAATGGTTGAAGCGATAAGAGACAGTGTAAATCAGATGATCGGTATTATCAAAACCAAGTAACTAAGGCTGCATTGTATAAGCATTATAAAAAGTAAGCAGTGAGATATTGGACAGTATTATTAAACTTATGGGATATTGAGAGAGTAAAGCAGTATTTGATCTGGGAAAGGTTACAGCCGAGTATAAAGAAACGGCATTTGATAAGATTAAGCAGTTCACAAAGGTGCAGTTTCTTCATTGGACAGAGGAAGAGTTCTCATGCTGTTTCCTGCAAGATGTTGACATTGGAACAGTACAGAGAGCCACAGATGGCACAGCTTATATCAGAATTATCTTGCAAACGGACCATTAACTTATATGGGCTTTGTTTTCAGGAATGCTGGGCGGACCTACTTTTTTATGGACCTATTTTTTGCTTTATAGCATATATGATGGAGCGGAAGACAAAAGTCAAGTGATAAAGTTACTGGAAGAGCATATGGATCATTTCTTACAGGAAATGCAGATAAGTTGAAAGGGTGAAACGATTTGAATGATGAATCAGAGCATTAGGAATGGATTGAAGCGTTACAGTTTGCACTGCGTCGTTTATATGGAGGAGGGAAAAAGGATGAAACTTATTGCACCCAATAAAAGAATCACAGCATATGCGTGAGATCTGGTTTCATGTGATGTCTGGTGGAGTGATGCTAAAGATAGTTATGGAGATAAGAATTACACAGATGTTTTAGTGAAAACATATTGACTTTGTGAATGAAATTGGGTAATATATGCACATAGAACAAAAACTTTCGAGGTTTTTATCAGAAATGAAAAGTCTGTTTGAAAAAGTCCCAATATGCAGAGGTGTTATGTATATTGTAATTTTTTAACTGAAAAAGATGGATGAAAAGACTTTGTTAAAAGATACATCTTGCAAAATGTTATACAACGATTCTTGCTGGTTCAAGGAGCAATTAAAAATATAGATGATCTGTAGATTTGTTGATTGTAGATATTGGATTATGTGGTGGAGATGGAATAAATCTATATCAAGAGCTTCAAAAAATGGAAGAACCATTTTTTTTTCAAAAGATGATGAAAAAAGACATGTTAAAAGCATTTGATATATTGGTCAAACCATTTTCAATAAAAGTATTGTTAAAAAACGTATGGAAGTTGTTTTGAAGAGAAAATCGAATGAAAATGTTTTTATGTGCGGGCAGGTCATCTTGTATTCGGATAGAAAACAGGTTTTTGTAGGAAAAACAGAAATATCGTTAACACTCAAAGAGTATCAGCTTTTGGAATATTTTATTATGAATCAAAATCAGGTTCTTACAAAAGATATGATAATGGAAAACATTTGGGGAATAGATAGTGAATTCATTGACCCAAATACAATTAGTGTTATGATCAGCAGATTGAAAAAAGAAATTAAATGATTCGTCCGATGTTATTAGTAATGTATTTGGAATGGGATATAGAATGGGAGAATAGCATGGCGGTAGTAATATTTACAGTACTTTTTGGTGGGGATAATACTTGGTGGAAGTGTTGTATATTTATTTGAAAATCATTTTAGAACAAATGAAATGAAAAAAAATATATAAACTAGCCGAATCTTTAATAAATGGCAATGAATTAGATGATTTTGATATAGAAAAGAAACATTATATTCAAAAACGGCCAATCAATTAATTCGTTTGCAGGAAATGCTGGATGGGGGAGAAGAAAAGAGGCTGAAAAAAGCCAATATGAGATCCAGAAATTAATTTCTGAGATTGCACATCAATTACGGACACCGCTGTCGAATATAAAAAAATTATACAGAATTGCTGCAAGAGTCATTAAATGAAACGCAGGAAATATTGAATATAGAATATATGAAAGACCTGCGAACGAGTGAAGAACAGTTATGTTTTTTTGGTGGAAAGCTTTATAAAAACTGCTCGATTAGAACAAGGAATCATGCAAGTTCATATGCAAAAGGGAATCTTGTTGAGGCTATTTTAAATGCGTTAGGGCAAACACAAAAGAAGGCAGAAGATAAAGACATCATTTTTTCAAGTAAAAATTGCCAGAGAAAATTATCTGCGAACATGATAAAAACTGGATGTGAGGCATTTTATAATGTATTTGATAATGCAGTCAAATATAGCAAAAGCAACAGTGTTATTGATATCTCTATGAAACAAACGGAAATGTTTTATAAGATTCAGATAAGAGACTATGGAATTGGGATAAAAGACGGAGAAGAAAATAAAAATTTTTCAGCGATTTTATCGCGGTGAGCAGGCAAGAGGTCATGAAGGATGCGGAATTGGTTTATATCTTTCCAGAGAGATTGTTCTATTACAAAAAGGAATTATGAAAACAAAGCAAATGAAGCCAGGACTGCTTATAGAAGTAAATCTTCCAGTATAGATGGTTTGTAAGAAGTTTGTAAGATGTACCATGTAAAATAGATTATGGCTGATTTAAAGGTAGTAATAGCGAAAGGAGCTTACAGAAAAGATGGATATAATCAAAGCCATGAATCTAAAAAAAATTATATATCCGATACATATGAAGTGCGTGCTTTAGATGGTGTGTCATTGGTGGTGAAAAGAGGGCGAATTTATAGTTGTCGGTACATCCGGATGTGGAAAGACAACCCATATGAATATTTTAGGTGGTCTTGATACGCCGGATTTTGGAGGTGTATGGATCAAATACAAGTTTAAAAGATCTTAGCAAGGAAGAAAGAACTATATTCAGAAGAAGAAATATCAGATTTTGTATTTCAGCAATATAATTTGCTACCTTCTCTTAGTGTACGCGAAAATATTGTCCTTCAATGCGACTTGATGGCAAGGAGATTGATGTAGATTTTTTTTCAATGAGATTGTAGAAATACTTGGGTTAAAAGATAAATTAGAACGTTTCCCAGCAACACTGTCGGGAGGGCAGCAACAGAGAGTTTCCATAGCGAGGGCATTATTAACAGAAACCAGCAATTATCCTGGCTGATGAACCGGAAATCTGGATTCTGCTACAAGTATGGAAGTTGTAGAATTACTAAAATCCTGTGCTGTCAGATTCCATCAGACGACATTGATTGTGACTCACCAAGAAGAAGTAGCACAGATGACAGACAGGGTAATACGTATGTCCGATGGAAAAATCTATACAAGAGATTGTAACGATTGTTGGAGGTAGTACTATGTTTCACAAAAACATCCCAAATAACAATAAAGAAACAATCCGATTCTTAGCTAAAAAAACTTTGCAGGCACAAAAGGCAAGGCAAAATACGATTTTATTTTTTTTTCGATAGTAATCGGCATTGTTGCTATTACAATGGTATTCGGAATATCCTTTGGGAAAAATACAAGCAGAAGAAATAAAGGGCAATCGGGAAAAATGGAATAGCTTCTTCGGGCAGAATAGAAGATGGAACAGAAGAACAATATACAAAAATTAAAACAACTGGATTATATAAAACGGGTTGGGAAAAGCATTTTTGTAGGTGAAGCTACAGAAGTTTCGGAGAACAATGCAAAAACGATATGTGATATAGTCTGGGCTGACTCAGAAAGCTGGAACAATTTTTTGAGACCGGCATATACCAATGTGATTGGAAGCTACCCACAGAAAAAGGATGAAATTCTATTATCTGAGCGGGCATTGAAAAACTTGGTATTTCTGAACCAGACCAGGGAATGGAAATAAACTTAGATGTATACAAAGGTGTGTTCGAACATTCGAAAGAAACATTCAAACTATGTGGCTGGTATACGGACTCTGAAAATGAACTGGCAACCGGATATATTTCACATGACAAAATTAATGAGTTAAACCTGGAAAAGGGTTCCTATACTTTACTTTTCAGTCAGAGCAATCATTTAAGCAGAAGCAAAATAGAAGAAAAATTTATATCAGACATTACCGATGAAGAGCGCAGAACAGAAGATATACGTTTTCTGATACAGCACAATATACTGCTGTTTCTAAATTATCAGGTGGATATGAGCTGGTGATATTGGGAACGCTAGGGATTTTTGTGTGGAATATATTTCCTTGTACGCAATGTCCTTTGGATATCCATGAGCGAAGATGTTCAAAATCTCGGACTGCTCCACACAATCGGAGCCACAGAAAGACAGATTACAAAAATATACCGGAAACAAATGAGGTCACTCATGTTAAAAGGTTCTGTCTTGGGAAGTTTGATCTCTGCACTGATTTTAGTCTTATTAATACCGGAACTATTAGGTTTCCATTTTTTATCAGGAAATGGGAGGGAATACAATACTTTCCTTTTTCAGACCGTGGATTCTTTTTGCTTTCTGTTGTATTTGTAAATGGAATTTTGTGGATAGCATCGGAAGGCGTTATTAGAAAAATAACGAAGCTGTCTTGTATTGAGAGTGCTTATAACGAAAATACAGTTGCCAGAAAAAACAAAACACTCTGGGGAAAATAGTGCACAGACGTTCTGAAACAGAAGAAATGTTCTATATTGCATGGGGAAATATAACACGACAGAAAGCACGATTTATCATTACAAGTCTTTCTATATTTTTAGGTGTCCTATCCTTTATTCTAATGAATGTACTTACAAATGGATGTGATTATAAGCATCTTCTTGAGAAACGTCCTGATTTTTTTGCTGGCAGGAGAGTTTAGAAGAATTTGGGGAAAGCCAGGGATGTGGGGGAAGAATATAAAACCAGAGAAATCG
>VOFC01002074.1_pt1 | contig 42081 bp, 66 predicted proteins | sample 5384161 | NCBI WGS metagenome assembly VOFC01 (sample SAMN12384722, study PRJNA508395) | human gut metagenome | isolation source: healthy gut B | host: Homo sapiens
TGAAAACTCCTGCCACTTCCATAAGCAACATGTTGGGCGGACGTTCCGGGCATCATTTCCGTTACACGTAGTGGAGAGCCGGGTAAGGATTTCTCCGAGTTCTGGGTGCGTGGTATCAGTACCTTTGGTGCCGGACAGGAGCTTTTGGTGTTGATTGACGGTGTCGAGGGCAACTTGAATACGCTCGATCCCGAAGACATTGAGAGTTTTCTATCTTGAAGGATGCCTCTTCTACGGCGGTTTACGGTGTACGTGGTGCCAACGGTGTGGTATTGTAAGTACCAAGAAGGGTAAAGCCGAAAACTGAATTTGCAGGTAAAGGCAAAATGCCGGTATCTCTTATTCTCCTCGAATGCCCAAATATGTACGTGCTGCGGAATATGCGGCACTCGCCAACGAAGCTGCCGTGACACGTGGACGTATTCCTGTCTATTCCGATGTGGATGTGGATTTGTTCAGGAACCACATGGACCCTGATTTTCATCCGGATGTGGATTGGAGGATGTTATCTTGAGAGATTATACCTGGAACCAGCAATACTTCCTGAGTGCGTCGGGAGGTGGTGAAGTAGCTCGCTATTACATCAGTGCCGGTTTTACGACAAAAGATGCCATCTTTAAACAAGATAAAGGGGTAAACAAATACAATACGAACGTAAACTACAACAAGTTCAATTTCCGTGCTAATGTGGATGTGAATGTCACTTCCACCACTACGCTTTCGCTGAATGAAGAGACTGTGATTGTTACTCAGAATTATCCGGGATATGGAAACGACAGTAAGGTATTGTGGCAGGCACAATCCAATCTGACTCCGGTGACAGTACCGTTGATGTACACCACAGGGCAGGCACCTGGATATGGCACTGATAAATCGAATATTAGTCCATATGTATTGTTGAATATGACGGGTTATCGCAAGTTCTATTCCAATGATAATAAAATCACGATGCAGCTCAATCAGGATTTGAAGATGATAACCCGGACTGAGTATTGCAGGATTGGTCAACATTAATTCGATAGGTGCGAGAACCCAAGTTCGCGAAAAAATGCCGCCATTTATTATGCTCATGGTTATAAACGTGATGGAACACTCGATTTGGAGAAAATATCTGATGCAGTGGAGCCCTATTATACAAATTGGAATGACACTGAGCGTAGAATTTATTGGGATTTCCGACTGAATTACGACCAGACATTTAATAAGGTACATAAGGTGGGTGCCTTGGTGAAGGCCGAATGGAGCGATTATGAAGCATCGAAATATAATCAATTGCTGACTGCTATCCCTAAACGTTATAATAGTTACTCAAGCCGTTTCTCTTATTCGTATGATGATACTTATATGGCCGAATTTAATATGGGTTACACCGGTTCGGAGGCTTTTGAGAAAGGTAAGAAATTTGGTTGGTTCCCTGCTGTTTCTATAGGTTGGGCTCCCACGCAATATCGCTTCTGGCGTAATAAGGACAATTTTATCAATTATTTCAAAATCAGGGCTTCGTATGGTATAGTAGGTAACGACCGCCTCACTTGGGACGACTCGGTACGTTTTCCTATCTTACTTTGATTGGTTACACAGGTTCCGGCAGTTGGAATAACGGTTCCGGCTTGACCGAAACGCAAGTGGGTTCCAGCAACCTGCGCTGGGAAAAGGCCAAGAAAGCTGACATCGGTATTGATGCACGTTTCTTCCACGAACGTTTTGAGCTGACAGTCGATTTCTTCCAGGATATACGTTCGGTATTTATCAGCAACGCCAGAGTGTACCGGAAGAGATGGGACTTCCGTCATTGCCTTGGGCCAATGTGGGTGAAATGAAGAGCTGGGGTATGGATGGACATATCTCATATACGCAGCCTTTGGGTGACAATGACAAATACCTGATTGTACGTGCCAACTACACACAGTCCATGAACAAAATCACCAATTTCGAGGAAGACCTTAAGAAATACGATTACCAATCAGCCGTAGGATATCAAAGTGGAGTTAACCGAGGCTTGATAGCTTTGGGCTTGTTTAAAGACCAGGCAGATATAGATAATAGTCCTCGTCAGGATTTTGGCAATTACTTGCCGGGTGACATCAAGTATAAGGATGTCAATGGCGATGGCATTGTCAATTGGGATGATATTGTACCTTTGAAGTATTCTTATGTGCCTCAGATACAGTATGGATTTGCCACAGAGTTTAACTGGAAGAACTTCAATGTAAGTGTCCTGTTCGAGGGAGTAAGCCGCGTGACCTATTTTAAAGGTGGAAATATGTATCAGCCATTCTCGGGTAGTACAGCCGGTAATGTGATTACAGATTTTGCCAACCCGGCAAACCGATGGATTTCACGTGAGATCTCAGGCAACCCTGCCACTGAGAATCGAACGCCAAGTACCCTCGTCTTTATTATGGAGGTAGCAGTAATAATAGTCAATCATCTTCTTTTGGTTGTCTGATGGTAGTTACTTGCGTCTGAAGAATGTGCAAGTCTCTTTATACACTCAAGAACCAATTCCTGAAAAAGTTTGGTCTCCAGAAAGCAGTAATTAGTGTGATTGGAGACAATTTGGCAGTTTGTCTAAAGAGAAGATGCTGGATCCTGCACAAGCGGGAGATAATGGAACAGTCTATCCGGTCCAGCGAGTGTATACTTTACAGCTTAATCTTTCATTCTAATATAACCTGACAATTATGATAAAATTTGGAAATTAAAAAGAGAATTCGGTTTTCTCGGCAGAATAGCCGCAATAACCGTTATTTTGGTTTCAAGCATTATGTTCGGGTGCGAAAAATACTTGGACATTGACCAATATGTGTACGATCAGACCACACTGATTCCATTTTCCTTTCCCGCCCAGAACGGAAGAGTATATCAATGGAGCGGCTGCTCTTTCTTCCCGATGAATCAATACTTATGAATGGTTGGGGGAGCGGTTCTACATTGCCCAGTGGATTGGGCTCAGATGAAGTCAATCGTTCCTGTTCGTAACGAATGGAAATGCTATACTTTATGATGAAGTGAAAGAAACGAACTCATGGTTTAATCCGTGGCCCGAGTGCTATAAAGGAATCCGTAAGGCCAACATCGTATTGGAGAATATATCCAAAAAAACCAGGAGCTTACCGAGATGGAAATGCGTGATTTCAAGGGAAGGGCTTATTTTCTGCGGGCTTACTTATTTCTATTTGGTAAGATTGTACGGGCCTGTGGTTGTACTTCCCGACCGTCCTTTCGATACGGACGAAGATGTAGCGTCAGTTTCATTCGAGCGTTCCACTTACGATGAGTGTGTAGAGAAAAATCTAAAAGTGCCGACTTTTGAAGAAGAAGCTAAATTGTTGCCTGCAAGTCGTTATAGATGCATTGCAGTATATACCTACCAAGGGTGCTGCTTTGGCGTTCAAAGCTCGTATGCAGCTCTATGCTGCCAGCCCCCTTTTTTCAATGGTAACAGTTACTATTCCGATTGAAAGACTCAGAGGGGAGGAATTTCATTGCCCAGACGGAAGACAAGGTTAAGTGGGGAAAAGCTGCCGCCACGTTCAAGCGGATTATTGATATGAATAAGTATGCCATTCATACTGTATCCAAAATAGTGAATGAAAAGGGTACAGGCACATTGCCTCTTCCCGAGACGGTATCTGATGCCGACTTCCCTGATGGAGCCGGAGGTATAGACCCCTATAAGTCATACAAGACGCTGTTTGATGGTACTTACCAGCCTGAGTTGGTTAAAGAATACATCTATTTTTCAAAAAATAATGGAAACTATATTCTTGTGACACCTTCCAAATTGGGGGGAATATCTTCATTTAGTGTTACTTTAGATATGATTGATGAATACCGGATGGCTGACGGTAGACCGTTTAGTGAAGCTACTCAGGCGGAAAAATCATGGCAGGCAGTGGGACAAGATAAAACATTCTCGTCAGATTATCTTCTTTCCGGAAACAGAGCTCATCGTGATGATGGTCGCGAGCCGCGTTTTTATGCGGCTATTGGTTTCAATGCTTGTATCTGGCCTACAACTTCCCACCGTGACGGTTTGTCAGCAGGTACCAGAAACTATGTTACCGACTATTACTACGGAGGTAGTGCATCTGATATGAATAATAATGATAACAGAACCAGGACCGGATATACCTGCCGGAAATATGTGCATCAGGATGATTGTATCTTTTGGAATGGAGTGGTAAAAAGCGAAGACTTATCCGATATTCCGCTATGCCGAAGTATTGTTGGGGTATGTAGAAGCGATGAACGAAATGGAAGGTTCGTATACGGACGAAGATGGGCAGGTGACGGTTACTCGTGATGTGGATCAAATGGTGAAATATTTCAATCAGATTCGTTATCGTGCCGGGTCAACCGGGAATCACAACTGCCGATGCAGCCGACCAAAGCAGGATGCGTGAACTAATTAAGCATGAAAGGTTGATTGAGTTTGCTTTCGAAAGTCATCGTTATTGGGATTTGCGCCGTTGGAAAGATGCCTATGACGCTTACAACAAACCCATCAGAGGATTGATGTAAGTGCTCGCGAATCACAACGCGAACAGTTCTATACAGAAAGAATCTGGAATACAGAAAAACCATGAAACGTATGTTTTCCAACAAGATGTATCTGTGGCCGCTTGACAGAAATGTGCTGAGAAAGAACGGTAAGTTGGTACAGAACCCAGGATGGAATTAAAATGAAAACAATAAAAGCTGATAATATGAAGAGAATAGCATTTTTTTCGATAACCTTGCTGTTGGCATGTATGGCGGGTTGCGACAATAAAATACCCTATGGAAGAGAATTTATGGCCCGAAACGGTTTATCTGGTTGGGGCAAAAGATAAGATTATAAATAGAGATCTGAATATAGGTTATAAAAAAAAAGATACCATATATGCATCGGTTGCCATCAGCGGTTCGCTGCCTACCAAGGAAGATATAACTGTTACTGTTGAAGAATTTCCTTCTGGTATTGAAAGTTATAACCAGAAAGAACTTGGTTCCGATGATATAAAAGTATCGTACGTTGACAAATGGTATCTATAGTTTTCCGCAAGAAAAAATGTAATTGTGAAAAAAGGGTGAAGCCTATGGCACGTATCCTGTTCACATTGACCCATCCACTTTGCATATAGATTCGCCTCTATATGATGGCGTTTTAAACTTAGTGGAACATCTCGTTTTGAACTGGCTAAAGAAGATACAGTGGTGCTAATCCGTCTGAATCGATGAATGACTATTCAGGGCTTTATTATATGGACGGTGTGATTAAGCCTGCTGATAATCCAAAGGATTCCGTTATCTATAAGTCGCCTCGCATTGCAAGCTGTAGTCGATGGTAACACTGTACGTATGTATCATCAAAAGAATGAATGGTCGAAAGGTGCTACAGACTACAGACCCGATTATTGCTTTTAATATCACCGTAAATCCGGATAATTCAGTAACCTTGAAGTCTTGGGATAAGTTTAACCTTTGTCAGTGGTGGCGGTAATGTATTATCCCGAAATGGAAGTGTACGATTTGTGGTATACTTTCAAAGAGGATGGTATGTTGAAGAAAACCGGGGATTTGTGTATAAAGAGCGTAAGAACGATGATGAAGTACGCAAGATAAACGACTGGATGGAAGAAAATAGAAAGTACGATTATTAAAAGATTCTATTTTAAGGTAAAGTTAGATTGCATTTTTATTACCATTAGTTTATATCTCCCTGAATACACTTTGGTCTAAAGATTATTTGCGGGTAAGTCTTTCCAAATCACCCGATACCCATTGGGCACTTCGCTGACACTGGTGGCGCATTTGCGGGGCATCGTTCTGTATGCACAACCCTGGGATGATAAACAAAATTATGTTGACTTTGAAAAGACTTTTTTCCGGCGGGCATCGTTCATTTTCTGCTGGTTGATGAAGGAAGAAACATTCTGAGCGAACGTTTAGTGTTTTTTCTGCAAAAGTACACTGGCGCAGACTGAAGTCCGGCTTGACCGTGAAAACTACTTGGCAAGAGAGAAGGTAGATATGGATATACAGATTAAAGATATAAATGGAAACCCCATGTCAGGCAACTTCGCACTTGCAGTTGTTGACAGAACAGACGTGAAGCCGGATACCGTTTCCAACATTGTTTCCACCTTATTGCTCACTTCCGATCTTAAAGGACACATTGAGTCACCGTTGAGTTACCTGCAGGATAGCCCGCAGTTCTTCCTATGCCCTGGATTTGCTGATGATGACACAAGGCTGGCGGAAATACAACATACCGAGGTATTGAAAGGCAACGTAACCAGCGCATTGCCCTATAATTTGGAACTGGGTGATGAAGTTTCGGTAAAAAGTAGAGGGTTTGTTTTCTGCATTGAAAGAGGGACATATCTCTTTGCTCGCCCTTAAAGATTCACTCATCGGGACAGAAGCCTGACGAAGCCTGACCGAATGGGCGGTTTGTATTCGATAAACTTGGAATATCCCAGTGGTACTCACTATATTGTCCAGGCGCTCAGCAAGAAAGGTTCTTCAAAAAGGTTTTTATCGAACTGGATTCTTACAAATCGTTTCTGTCCCCGAATCGGGTGTATTCCGCATTGAAAAGCCGCATATCGAGGGAGAACTATATGGCAAAGATGGATCAGAAGTATACGATAGAAAAATGGAATGAGAGTTTATAATCTGGCGGAAGTGATAGACAGGTAGAAAGAGAGTTGTAAAAACGGAATCTCCCTTTTTTATTCGGTGGGAGTTTCGAAGGTGCTGACGGAAGAGGATGTAAAAAAGGACATTTTATTTCTACATACGACCTCTTGCGACGTTTGCCGGGTATTACTATCACGAATAATGAAGTGCGTTATCGATTTGCTCGTCATGGTGTTGCTGGACAATGTTCCCCGAAGAAAACTTTGATTTTGACCTGTTGGACGTGGATGACATCAAAGATGTTTTTTACTCCCCTGCCACTTCTGTCGGTCCTCTTTACGGTCGGCTGCGGGGAAATGGTGCCATAAAGCTAGTCACTACGAAGAATGGGGTTTGTACAAGAAAAATAAAATGAATAGCAACATGCAGACTATTACGACTTTAGGTTATCAGCAAACTGTAGAATTCTACTCACCGCGTATGACACTTTGAAGCAAAGAAAGAATCCGTCAAGCCAGACTTACGTTCTACGATATACTGGAATCCGAGCGTGCAGGTTGATGAATGGGAACTGTTCAAGTCAGCTTTTATACAGCCGATTCTCTGCTGCCGATTATGGGGTAGTGATAGAAGGTGTTTGTACATCGGGTAATCTCATTTATTCGGTGAAAAAAGTAATATCGCGGCATAGCGATTCTTATTAATTTTTGTTGAAGTAATTTAAATATATAGCTTATGAAAAACATTACAAAACGTATTTTACGAATTTCTTATAGCTTTATGCTGTTTGATGTCTTCTTCCGCACTTTGGGCATGGGAAGATATGTCGATGCCCTCGACTGCATGTTGAAGGCCGTTACCTGGTAGACCCGCATGGGAATAAAGTGAACCTGCATGGGTTTGCGCAGACCTATAGTCCGTGGTTCAATGAGATGGGGCAGAAGTGGGACAATTATGATGTGGAGAAATGCTTGAAATACAATCAAGGGTTGATTGACGATATTATGGCTGCGGTTGGAAAATGAATTTTCTTCGATTACATATGGACCTGTATTTGGTCAAATTCTCCGGAATTCATGTAGAAAGGAGAGAATGACATTTCAGCATTCGATTTCAATCGGTTTAAAAACTATCTTGATAGGGTATTTATTCCGATGGCGGAATATGCTGTCTCGAAAGGACTTTTATGTAGTCATGCGTCCTCCCGGAGTATGTCCGGAAAAAATAGCTGTAGGAGATGAGTATAATCAGTATCTCATTAAAGTATGGACACACGTAGCCCAACATCCGAAATTGAAGAATCATCCCAACATTATGTTTGAACTGGCCAACGAACCGATTAATATACTTGGTCCCGATGGTACTTACGGAGCGGTTCGCAGGGACACTTCGATAAGCTGAAAGAGTATTTTCAGTCGGTGGTAGATGCGATGCGTGCACAAAGGTTGCGGTAACATTCTTTGGATACCTGGTCTGGGTTATCAAGGGGTTGTATAAAGGGTTTGCCGTCAATCCTATCGAAGGAGATAACATCGGTTATGCGGTACATCTCTATCCGGGTTGGATGGGAAGTGATGGAGAAAATGGGGATGGTGGTTTCCAGTACGGGAGGCTATGAACCTTTCCAGAAAGGATGGATGATTCCGTAGCTCCGGTAGCATCATTCGCACCTATCATGATAACAGAAATGGATTGGGCACCGTCAAAATATAACGCTTCGTGGGGGAAGGCTCATACCGGTACATTCGGTGGTCGGTTTTGGAGCAAATATGAAACATATTGTAGATAATTCGGGTAATGTAAGCTGGCTTATTTTACGGGTGCTGATTTGTTGGCAAAATTTAAGGATACCCACCTGCTGAGGGAGAAGCGTACACCTTCCTGACCGATCCCGAAGCCTGTCCGTGGCCTACCTATCATTGGTATCAGGAGTATGCAAAGGAAAATTATCCACGTCCTGATTTTACTTATCAGTCACATAGTGATAATGGGGATGGCACATACACTAATCCTGTTATATTCGGTGACTTTTCCTGATCCGGATGTAATTCGTGTGGGTGATGTCTATTATATGGTATCCACTACCATGTACATTTTCCCCGGAGCCACCATTCTGAAATCTTATGATTTGGTGAACTGGGAGTATTGCTGTAATCCGTTGGAGCGCATAGAGGCATCCGATGGTTATAATCTTGAAACTGGTCAGAATCGTTACAGCCGTGGCCAGTGGGCAACAGCTCTTCAATATCACAACGGCAAGTTCTATCTCCTGTTTACTACACTGGATGAAGGTGGATACCTATTGACCACTACCGACATTGAAGGTGAATGGGAAAAAGAAGAAGCTAAATGATGGCTTTTTATGATTGCGGATTGCTTTTTTGATAATGATAAAATATACGTAGTTTATGGTATCAACCAGCTTCGTATAGCCGAATTGATGAAGATTTCAATAAAATTCCCGCAGTGATAAGGATGTGGTTAAATGGTCTTTCCATGCGAAGGGCTTGAAGGAGCCGTTTGTATAAGATAGGTGAGTATTATTACATTTACTCTCCCTACGTATGGAGGATGGCCTGCTTTTCAAACTGTTTTCCGCTCCAAGGATATCTCCATGGACCTTATGAGGAAAAGAAGCTGATAGACGATGACAACATTCATCAGGGAGCTTTGGTAGAAACGCAGACCGGAGAGTGGTGGACTATGCTTTTCTATGATAAAGGTGCTTATGGACGATTCCCTAACCTGCAACCCGTAAAATGGGTGGATGGCTGGCCTGAAATAGGTGAGAACGGAAGAGGAGTCACTACCTATCGTAAGCCCGATGTTGGTAGGGAATACCCCATAAAGTCATTGCCTACCAATGATAATTTCAGGCATTATAAATTAGGACTGCAATGGGGATGGAATCATAATGCGGACAGATCAAAATGGTCGTTGACTGAACATGCCGGTTATTTGCGGTTGTATACGGCAAATGTTACCGACAGCCTACATAAAGCCAAGAACACATTGACTCAGAGAATTCTGGGGTATCCTCAGGACTTGGAACATTCCTATGGCACGGTCAGGATGGAGATAGGCGAGATGAGGAAGGCGATGGCAGGATTGGCAGTATTTCAGGACCCTTATGCGTTTATTGGCGTTAAAGTCATAGATGGCAGAAGCGGTTGGTTTTATACCACTGCCCCTGTAGTATCGTCGGCTGCAAAATCGGAGCAGATAGGAGAAGTGGTCACTGAACAGGTAATCTATTTGCGCGCTATTGCCAATTACAACACAAGTAGGGCAAGCTTCTATTACAGCCTGGACAACAAGACCTATACGAAATTTGGGGATAACCTGAACATGAAGTATGATCTGACGGTATTCACGGGCAATAAGTTCGCTATCTTTAATTATGCAACTGTCCAGACAGGTGGCTATGTGGATGTAGACTGGTTCTCTACCGAACCGGAGTTTGATGAAGCATTCTATTTTTACGACTCTTTTGAGGGGTATAGTGAAGAATCATTGACCTTAACCGAATTGACCATCAATGGAAAAGAAGAGCTCACTTTGCTTACCGGAAGTTCTTCTACAATTACAGTGAAAGGAATATATGCCGATGGCCATACGGAAGATATTACCATGGCGGCCGATTATGAAAATCAGAATCCGGATGTCATACGTGTAACTAACGGACGTATAATGGCTTTGCAAGATGGAGAGAGTGATATAATTATCAGTTATAAAGGCCCTTTGGGTGACCGTCAGTCTTTAAAGATTCACGTCACTTCTTCTACTTTTCCGCTAACTGCAGAACTGTTTAATCCCAATATTTGGGAGACGGTTCTTTTGATGAGAATACACATACATTGGTGACGGACAGTATGGTTTCGGTGGCTGGTGGTACGATAACGGTATTGATTTGTCGGAATATAAATACGTTGTGGCAAAAATAGGCAATGATAACTCAAACAACGGTGCTTCATTTCGTTTATTTGATGAGAATAGCTATTGGTCGGGAGCTGCTGAGTATGAAGTTAAGAACAAGTAAAAGTGGTTGTTGATTTGAATAATATGTATAAGAGTAATTCTAAAGTGAAACTTGATCCGAGCCATATCTATGGTAGGTTTCTGGTCGTTCGGCGGCAGCCCTATTATTATCGATAAAGTCTATCTGACTAATTCCGATGATTACGAAGATCCTACGGGTATCGAGGATGTGACCGTGGATAAAGATCCTCTGGTAGATGTCTATACCATTACGGAATCAAGCTTCGCACTCAGGTGCGCAGAAGTGAGGTGATCCGTGGGGAACTGCCTGCAGGAATTTATATTGTAGGAAGAGAGAAGATTGCCATATTGAAATAATTCTTTTCTGAATTTTTGTTGGCATCACTCTGTTTATAGTGACTGGAGTGATGCCACTATTTTATAATCGATGCGATATGAAAGAAAAACTGGAAATATGTGATAATAGCTATTTTAGCAATGACTTTATCGTCCATTACAGGATATGCGCAAAATCCGATTGTGCAAACCTGTTATACTGCGGATCCGCCCGATGGTTTATGGAGACAGGTTTTATATATATATCGACCGGGATGAAGGGCCTGATTATTACAATATGAATGAGTGGAGAGTCTATTCTTCGGCTGACATGGTGAACTGGACTGATCATGGAGCTCAGCTTCCCTTGACTGCTTTTTCGTGGGCGAAAGCCGGAACCGCATGGGCTGCTCAGTGTATAGAACGGTATGGCAAATTCTACTGGTATGTGTGTTGCACAGATACGGAGTCGAATATAAATGCTATCGGAGTCGCTGTTTCCGATAGTCCTACCGGTCCTTTGGATGATGCACTCGGAAAGCCGATGATTTCGGCGGATGGGGATATATCGACCCTACCGTTTTCATTGACGACGACGGACAGGCTTATATATATATTGGGGTAACCCCGGCCTTTTTTATGTGAAAGTGAATGAGGACATGATTTCTTTATAGTGGGGATATAGTTGAAGTGGAAACAAACGGTGGAGGGATTCGGAGGGCCTAAGGAGCCGAAAGAGGGAGTGCAGTATAAAGATTTGTATGAAGAAGGACCTTGGTTTTATAAGCGTGGAGGAAAATATTATTTGTTGTATGCGGCTGGAGGGGTACCCGAACACATTTCTTATTCAATGAGTGACAGCCCGACAGGACCCTGGAAATATATGGGAAAGATTATGCCGTTGCAGGATACGAATAGTTTCACCAATCACTGTGGAGTAGTAGATTTCAAGGGAAAATCTTATTTTTGCCTATCATACCGTTGGCTTCGGGAGGCGGTGGTTTTACCCGTTCGGTTTGTATAGAAGAATTTAAGTATAATGAAGACGGACGATTCCTACAATTATGGCTACCAAAGAAGGTGTAGCACCGGTAGGAACATTGAATCCTTATCTGAAGACGGAAGCCGAAACAATGGCTTGGGGGCTTGGGCTGAAAACGGGCCAAGACAGCAATACAGGGGTTTATGTTACTTCCATTCGTAATGGCGGGCGGTTGAAGGTTCGTGAAGTAGACTTTGGAAACATTGGTGCCGGAATATTTACGGCAAGTGTTGCGAGCGGTTCGAAAAGGTGGGATGGTAGAGTTGCGTCTTGATATGCCTGATGGAGAGTTGATAGGAACTTTATCTGTGTCATACACCGGTGGCTGGACTCAATGGAAAGAAGAAAGTACAAATATCATTGGCAGTGTGACAGGTAAACATGATTTGTGGTTTGTATTTAAAGGAGACGGTGCAGAAGAGCTTTTTTAATATGGATTATTGGCAATTTGCCGAAAAAGAACAAAAATAAAAGTCTGGTGGCTTTAAATGCTTCCATTGACCAGTTTAAGATTGATATTCTGCCTGGGAATGTGCATACGGCAAATATTAAGGTTATGGCCATATACACTGATGGTACGGCCACAGATGTTACGGATGAAGCGGAGATTAGAGCGGGTTACCCGGGAGTCGTATCCGTCAATGGTGGTGTGGTTACGGGAGTCGCTTATGGAAAAACGGATATTGAGGTAAGCTATGGTGGTAAGTCTTCCATATTGAAGTTGATTGTCAGGGATATTGAAAAAGAATATACTGTTGACCGGCTATCTTTTTGAAGCATTTGGCAAACCGGTGAACGAGTTGAAATTGTTATCCCGCAGTCAGTTGAGTTATAGTTTGTTTGCCATCTATCAGGATGGCCATACGGAAGAGATAACACAGGTAGCGGATGTCGACATTCAGAATCCGGAAGTGTTGTTGGTTGAGGCAGGACAGATTATGGCATTGAAAGATGGTGAGTCGACGGTGACATTCAGTTATAAAAAGCACTTTTTAAACGCCAGTCAGCGACTGTACATATTGTTTTCTTCCACCTTTCCGTTGACTGCCCAATTATTTAATCCTAATATTTACAGTGAAGGATCTTTCGATGAGACTACGCATACGTTGGTCACCGGTCAGTATGGTTTTGGAGGCTGGTGGTATGACGATGGTGTGGATTTGTCGGAATATAAATATCTTGTGGTAAAGCTGGGGAATACCGAGTCGTGCGGTGCTTCCTTCAATATCTTCGATGAGAACAGTTATTGGTCGAAACCTGCCGCATACGTGATTGGAGGCAAAGACAAATGGTTGTAAACCTGAATGATGCATATAAAAAGCAGGATGACGGTTCGTCTGTGAAGCTGAATCCGAGCCACATCTATGGCGTAGGCTTCTGGTCGCTCGGTGGCAGCCCTATTGTTATCGATAAAGTCTATCTGACTAATTCCGATGATTACGAAGATCCTACCGGTATCGTAGATGTAGTTGTGGATAAAGATCCTCTGGTAGATGTTTGTACCATTACGGGAATCAAGCTTCGCACTCAGGTGCGCAGAAGTGAGGTGATCCGGGGAACTGCCTGTAGGAATTTATATTGTAGGCAGAGAGAAGATCGCCATATTGAAGTAATATGATGATAGAATCTGATTAGTTTACATGAACAAACAATCAGCTTTTTAGAAAACATATTTATAAGGATGATATAATCCGCCTACAGATATTTGTAGCCGTGTTTTTGAAAGGGCTACACCTTTTTGTCCGGATGGCTACACCCTTTCATATAAAGGGTGTAGCCATTCCAAAAGGATACTTTACTCTTAAATATAAGTTATTGAAAAATATTTATTTAAAATAGAAAGTCTTCCCTTTTTATTGCTTATATTTGTCAGAGTGAGCAACCTTTAAATTTTTAGTAGAAATTAATCATATACAACTATACCATGAGAAAGCTTATTTTCCTTTTCCTGCTTTGCATCGCTTGTATGCTTCAGGCACAAAATGTAATTGATAATCCTAAGTTTAAATTCCGTTCGGGCAGCATTTATAATATTACCCGCATTGAACGTACCGGATGCAACAAGGTTGCATATCCATGTTATTTTCCGTCCGCATTGGTGGGTAAAAGACAGGCAAAGATACTCATTTGGAAGATGCGATTACTGGTAAGAAGTATTATATAACCGGTAGTGAAAACTTTGAATTAGAAAAAGAAGTATATACACCAGATTCGGTACGTTGGATTTTGTACTTATTTTTCCTCCACTTCCTAAGGAGACAAAAGAAATCCATTTGCTTGAGTCTGATCATGACGAACTCAATACGTACTATATATCTTTGGAGAAAAAGATGCTAAAGCCTCACTTTTCGATAAAGTCTCCGGCAACTGGATGGGAATGGACGACTATTATGAATGGGCTTTTGGTATATACGATTCTCTTGCTGTCATGGACAATCGTTTCTATCAGTACGAAGCAATCCGTCAGAAAGGTAAAAGTATGCTGTTGACTTTGAAAGATGACCGGGCGATAAAGTGGAGCTGGAACTTACCCCGCAAAAAAGAATGGTTTGTGCCGGATAAGGAAAGATAAAGAACCTGCCCGGCTTTATTCGCGGGATACGGGAAGCATGAAGGCGATGCAGGTTGAAGAGAATGAGAGTCCGTATTCCGTCGGGATAGTGTTTGCCTGCAAGGATACATTGCCGGCTATGATCAGAAATTAGGCTTTACCAATGGTCTGATTTATGTTTCCAATGACCTGACAAGAGAAGATTATCCGATGGTGGTAACTCTGCAACCTAATGGAAGGTTTGAATGTAAGTTTGAGATCAACTATCCTATGGTAAGTTCGGTTGTGTTCAATAATGATTGGTTGCCCTTTTATATAGAGCCGGGACAAACTGTAACAATGTATGTAGACTGGGAAGCTGTAATGGCCCGTAGCCGTGCCCGTGATCATTATTATCCTCTTCATAATGTCCATTACATGGGATCTACCGCATATATAGGAAAGGCATTGAAATATGTAGATGATTTATTCGTATTTCGTTATGAAGATTTCTCGAAAATGCAGAAAGAACTGACCCTGCACAATTTGTAGAGCGTTGCGAACCCATGTTTCATCGTTGGTCGGAGCAGGCCGATTCACTTGTTGCCGCCAATCGATATGTGGGAAGAGCGGCACGTTTGGTGAGAAATACGGCACGGATTTCTCAAGGTTATAAGATGTTCGACTTTGTTATGGACAGAAGTTATCTGGCGCGGAGAATAAAGATAATGAGGTGCTGAAGGTTAAGGAAGATTCGGCTTATTATAACTTCTACGACAGATGCCTCTTTAATGACAGCATTATCGTAGCGGATAAGAATTTTAGTAGTTTTATCAATCGCCTTGAATATATGGATTTTGCAAGGGCTGTGGGTGATACGACGACTGTTGAAATGGGAAAGATTGCCTATAAATATCCTGAAAAATCTGTCCTTACTTATTTGAAGAAGAATGGTGTAGTATTGACTCCTGAGCAGGAAAAAAATGAGAAAAGATAGTGAAGACAGAGCTGGTAAGACTGTGACAAGAGAGATAAGCGAACTCATTGCGGAGACGAAGATATGGGAAGAACTTAGCGAAAAAATATAAGGATTTATTCGAAGCTTATCGAAAGGAAAACGAGGTAAAGAATGATGTTTCTGTATCTATTGATGAAAATCAGAAAGCAGAAGATGAAAAAAATAATGAGAATAAATCAATTCTTTGAAAATCAAAAGAGAGAAATCGGGACGATTGGATACCATAGTCGGATATGTCCCGTTGGTTTCGCAGATCATTGCTTTGCGAAGTCTTCCTTTTGATTTAAAACAATTGGATAGAGAAGGTGCCCGTAGTCTGTTGGATAAAGAAAAGCAGCTAATCAATCATCCGTTCATGCTTGCTGAGGCGGAGCGTTTGTATGCCCAAGCTTTCCCGCTACAAAATGATAGCACGTATGCTTTGCCTGAAGGGCCTGCTACTGAAATCTTACGTAATATCATTAAAGCGCATGCAGGTAAAGCTTTGTTTATCGATTTCTGGGCAACGTTTTGTGGTCCCTGTCGTAGTGGCATTGAACACACTGCCGGTTTACGCCAACAGTATAAAGATCACCCGGATTTTCAGTTCATATATATCACCAGTGATCGTGAAAGTCCCGAAAAGACTTATAATGAATATGTAGAAAAGAATCTGAAGGGTGAGGCTTGCTATCGTATTCCTCAGGCAGATTACAACTATCTCCGCCAATTATTCCACTTCAACGGTATTCCTCATTATGAGTGGATAGAAAAAGATGGTACTGTATTGCGAAACTCTCCGGGAACTTATAACCTGGAGAAATATTTGAAGAAGCGTTTCGGGAATAAAGATTGATATTTTCCATTATTAAGTATTATTTTAGCTCTTGTTTATTGACCGGAAGTTTTTTTCTTACGTATCATATAATAAACGAAGATATTATTATGATGGACCAGAAAAAATACAAGAGCTTATAAGTAGGAGCCAGCAGGAGGATGCAGTAGCATTCTCTCTGCTGGTTTCTACGTTTCAGCCACTTGTATTCGGCTTGCTTTCCGATTGCTGTGCGACGAGGATGAGGCTAAAGATATGGTACAGGAAACCTTTGTAAAGGTGTGGCTGGCGCTGGGTAAAATATAATGGTGAGTGTCGTTTCTCTACCTGGCTTTATAAAATCACTTGTAATACCTGTTATGACCGTCTGCGCTCCCTGCACCATTCACCACTCGATAATGAAGCAGATTATTCCGTTTCCGCGAATATCTCGTCAGATGATAATGTAGAATTGGCAGTGGTGAACAAGCAACTGCGTGGAACTAATCCTGAGATATACCGATGAGCTGTCTCCCGGCAAAGGTTGATTTTTTACATTACGGGATATTGAGGAACTGGATGTGCCGGAGGTACAAATTATCACGGACTTTCTGCGGAATCATTAAAACCACCCTTTACCTGGCCGGAAGAATATACGAAACAAAATGAATCAAATAGATGCTGGCTTATGAAACAAGATGATAAACTTTACAATGAATGGCTTGATGAGGTGAGAAATGTACAGCCTATATTGAGCAATCGGATGAACTGACTACCGCCATTTTGCAGCAAGTGAGCAGGATCGTTCCCCAAAAGAAGAAAAGGAAAAGCCTGCTGATTGGCAGTTGGGTATCGGGATAGCCGCAGGACTTTGTTGTGCTTGTTGGTGAGTGAGACTCTTCTTAGTCGGTTCCCGATGGTGTCAGAGTAGAAGAGAATATCGTTTCAGGAAAACAGTGCTTATTCCCTACGGAAGGCTGGGAGAGGATGAGGCTTTCTGAAAAGAGCGATTACCTGTCCGGACAGTACGTGCAGTATAAGAAACTCAGGCAAAAAGAGAGTAATGGAACTTACAAAGAAAACTTATTAAATTATATCATTATGAGAACGTATAAATGGATGGCAGCCATTGTTTTGCTGCTCGGTATGACTTCTTGCGGTACCTATTACCGAATGGTTTCTCAGGTAAATAGTGATGGTAGCATGCACAGAGAGGTATATGCTTATGGCGACTCTGCTTTCCTTGCAGGAGACAGGAATCATAATCCGTTTTTATTCCGAATAGATTCGGGATGGGAAGTGAGCAATCTGGACTCTGTTGTTAAATTCAACTGCTGGGAGATGAAGACAAACTGAATGTGAAAGTTTGCCGGACTTATCCAACGGTAGGTTCCGATAACTTCAGTACTTTGGATGGAAAGGAATACAGTCTTCCTCTGGTAGTTCGGTTGAAAAACTCGGAAAAGCTTCCGCTGGTTCTATACATATTATCAGTATACGGCTACCTACGGTGAATTACCCGATAAAGGTCCGGTACCTCTCGAAAATTATATGAATAAAGAAGAGCAGCGGATATGGTTTCGGGGAGATCAAGAGGCTTTGATCGGATTAAATGGTATTGAACAGAATAATAGGTTGGATGACATTGAAGCCAAATTCTGGAAATGGTATAACCGTAGTCAGTATGAACTGAGTTGTGGAAGTAATTCTTCATTTCATTACGATAAAAGGAGATACGGCCTTTGTACATCAGTTGGCAGATCTGAAGGAACCGGTTTATGGGAAGTACTTTTCGGAAAAAGATACCGGTGATGACGGATCGCCCGAAGAGGTATGCAATTATCTGGATGAATTGAGTCAAACGAAATATTTCTCAAGTTTATATGCGGACAATAAAAAGCCAATGGATGATCTGTTTGAGGAAAAGGGCGGATTGCAGAATTGTTTGGTTATGCTGTGCATTTTGAGTTATCCATGCCGGGTAGGGGTGGTTTCTACCAATGCAGCCATGCAAAAAGATGAGTCACTCATTTGGAAAGTAGATGCTTTTTCGTCTTTTGGACAGTGATTATATGCTTGTTGCCAGAATCCCGTGTAGTTAATTATTGGGCTTTGGCATTACATTATTACTGATATTGCTTATTGGTGGATACTGTTGGAGACTATATAGAAAGCTTTCATAACTCTGTAGAATTCATATATATCATATTAATGCGGGAGTGCTACTCACCACTTGATAGTAGCATTTTCCCGTTCTTTCTTTGTCAGGTTTTTGACAACAATGTCATAAGACTTGCTTACGAGTTCTTTAATTTTCTCGTCAGGTACATCCTGATTAAAGTAAACACTGATCCAGTATTTTTATTCATGTGCCATCCGGGCTTTATTCCTATATACGTGGTTTGTAATTCTCCTGATTCTTCCGGATTGCATTTGATACAGCAAAAGTCAAAGACTTCGATATTTACAAAACAGAACCATTTATCCGCTACATAAAAACATAAAACATCACGACTGTATTTATCAGGAACATTCAGAAACGGCATTTTCTCACGAACACCTTTTTAATGACAGGCAATATTCTCTAAATTCTTCAATATTCATTTTGATAGATTTTTAAACAGTATGCGAAGGCAAATATAGCACTTTGGGTAAATTCTGATTAAATACCTAATATCTAAAATCAAATATCTGTAATCTAAAAGGAGTGTTTCATCAGCAGGTTAACTTTGCGTACATATAAAAGTTAACCTAATATATCTGATGTATGAATACGATGTATAATCGACAAACTATATGGGTATTAGTCATGATAATTGTTATGGTAGCGGGATGTCGGATGTCCGATACGGAGAATCCTGTATTCCGTACCATAAGCAATCCTCTCAATTTGAATTATCGCTTCTGCCTCAATGATGTTTCCGCAGAGATGCTGCAAATCCCTGTATTGTTCAGTTTGAGGGCGGTTACTATCTTTTGTGTTTGGTTCGGGAGGATATTACTATTCTTCTGACCTGATAGAATGGAAATTAATTGACGATACAAATCTTCCTACAGAAAGTTTTGCTCCTACAGTTGTGGAAATGCATGGTGAATTGTATTACACTGCTTCTTATGCTACAGATACCATTTATAAAACTGATAACCCGAAGTCTGGAGTTTGGGAAGCGGTAGCTTGCAGTTTTCCTCCGGGAATGTTGGAGCCAATGCTTTTTTTATGATAAAGGAAGGTTATACTTGTATGCGGGGGCGGGTAATTCTGTTTCTTTAACGGGGGTGGAAGTCGATCCGCATACATTTCAATTGTTGGGTGAACCTTCTCCATTAATTAGAAATTGCCAACAGGGCAATGGATGGGGACACACCGGTGATCGTCATGATTGGCTGGACGCGACTCCTTGGTTAGAAGGTATGTGGATGAACAAATGTGGTGGAAAATACTATTTACAGTATGCTTCTCGGTATACAGTTTAAAACTTCCAATGATGGGGTGTATGTTTCCGACACTCCGTTAGGACCTTTTGTCTTGGCAGAGCATAATCCGCTTGTTTACAGGCCGGAAGGATTTACTACGGTGCGGGAAATGGGGAACTTTCCAGGATAAATATGGCAATTATTGGCATGTAGGTACTGTTGCTGTCACCGCCCGGCATTATTTTGAAAGAAGGTTGTCTCTATATCCGGTTTTCTTTGATGAAGATAGTGTAATGTACGCTTATACAGAACTGGGAGATTACCCAATGATTGTCCCTGACCATAAAATAACTTCTCCTGAGGAGCTGTCTCCCGGTTGGATGCTATTGTCCTATAATAAAAGTGTCAGATCTTCTTCCGAACTCAGAAAATATCCGGCATGTTGTGCTGTTGATGAAGATATACGAACCTGGTGGAGCGCCGAAACAGCCGATAAAGGAGAATACCTGTCGGTGGATTTGGGTGAAGAGTGCGAAGTAAACGCTGTGCAGATAAACTTTGCCGACCATGATGCCCATTTGTTCGGGCGATCGGATAGTGTCTTTTATCAATACTATCTGGAGGAGTCTGTAGACGGGAAAAAGTGGAATATTTTGGTAGACAAGTCGGTGAATACAGAGGATGCTCCTCATGATTATATCCAACTTAAAGAAGCCGTGAAGACGCGGTATATCCGGCTTACAAATATTTATTGTCCTTCCGGTAAATTTTCTGTTTCCGTTTACGTGTATTTGGACGGTCGGATAAACCTTCTCCGCCCCAAACGAAATTTTATCGCATTTGTCGGAATAAGGAGGACAAAAGAAGTGTCATTTTGAAATGGAGGGAAGTAGAAGGGGCAACCGGGTATGGTATTCGTTTTGGAATCCATCCGGAGAAGTTGTACAATAGCTATATGGTGTATAATGATACTGAGATTGAATTGAGGTGCTTGCAGGTCGGACAAACCTACTATTTTGCAGTTGACAGTTTCAATGAAGGAGGCATTACCCGTGGTGATGTAATGAAAGAAGATGAATAATCCTTATGCATGTATGAAGATGAAAAAGTATATCTTGTATTTTCTTTTTGGGAGCTTTGGTAAGCGGGTGTGGGGAGAATAATCCTTCGCATGTTTTAGAGGATGTCATCAAGGAAAATCCTCAGTTGGGGGAGAGGTGCTGAAAAGGTATGAGGCTGATACGTTGAAATTGCGGGCGGTCGAGTTTCTGATAGAGAATCTTCCATATTATTGTTCGTACGAAGGCGAGCAGGTGGAGCATTATCAGAAACAGTTCGAACTTTACGGTACCGGATTGTATACCCCCCGGTGAAGTGCAGGATTCAATCCGGAAAATGTATGGACGCATTAATCTTAGAAAATCAACGGTTAAGCCTGATTTAGAGCTTCCAGCGGTTTCCTGATAGACAATATAGAATGGGCGTTTAAAGTCTGGAACGAACAGCCGTGGGGTAAGAATGTATCTTTTTGCTGACTTTTGCGAATACATTTTGCCTTACAGGATAGAAGACGAGCCTTTAAAACCTTGGCGTGAGAAGGTATACAATGCTTTCAATCCTATATTGGACTCCGTCAGGGCACTTCCTGAGGCACAAGATCCTTTATTTGTTTCGCGGGTATTGATAGACTCCATTTCCCGGATAAAGTTTCATTTTACAGGGCAGTTCGGAGAGGGCCCGCATATCGGTCCCGATCTTGTGGATTGGCATTCCGGCAATTGCCGTGAGACGGCGGATATGCTGATTTATATTTTCAGGGCCTTAGGCATTCCTTGTGGTTGCGATTATATGCCTTTGCGCGGTGATGGAAATGTGGCTCACTTCTGGAATTTTATATTGGATAAGAACGGTGAGTCATATTATATGTATGAAACCGGTATGTTGGAACCTGTCCGTAAATATTGGGGAATAAAATCCAAGATTTATCGGCAAACATTCAGCCGGAATGAAGATGTAGTAAAGGATATGCGGAAAGATGCGGAAGCGATTTATCCTTCATTTCGGTTTCCCCACTTTATAGATGTGACGAGACTGTATAGTGGTAAGCGTGCCCGGAAGCTGAATATACCTCGTGAGAAACTTTTTCATAAAGTACCGGAGGATGAAGTAGTGTATTTGTGCAGCCCTGCATGGACGGATTGGGAGCCTATAGCATGGGCGCATCCCGGAGAAAACGATGTTTCCTTTAATGATGTGGAAGGAGGGGTTGTACTCCAACTGTCTGTTTATAAGTACGGGCGGCTTATTCCGGTGTCAGATCCGTTTGTCCTTGATGGAAGCACCGGAGGCGTCCATTATTTTGAGGTTCGATGAAACGGAAGAAATAAAGCTTTTGAATAAGTATCATCAGTTTATTGAGCCTTTTGCACAACGTATGGTTGGCGGAGTTTTTGAAGGCAGTAACCGTGCGGATTTTCTTCAGAAAGATACTCTGTACGTAGTGAAGGAGGCTCGGTGCGCTTGTATAGTGTTGTGACGTTAAGTAGTACAAAACACTATCGATACGTACGATATGTGGGTCCCGAAAATGGCTACTGCAATGTTTCGGAAGTTGCTTTTTATGAGGATCCGGCGGACACTTGTGCTTTGCAGGGTAAGGTTATCGGTACTCCTAATGGGCAAAATGGAGATGGAAAACATGATTATCGGAATGTTTACGATGGCGATCCTTATACTTCTTTCGATTATTATCAGCCGACAGGCGGATGGGCAGGGCTCGATTTAGGGCGTCCTTGTTTAATCGGAAAATAATATTTACTCCCCGTAACCGGGATAATTATGTGCGCGAGGGGATACGTATGAACTGTTCTATTCTTCAAAAGGAGAGTGGATTTCTATCGGTGAACAGATACCTGCCTCCGATTCTCTACTCTATATGGCTCCTAAAGGAGCACTGCTTTATTTAAAGAATCATACTCGTGGAAGTGATGAACGGATTTTTGAATATGAAGAGGGGAGACAGAGGTATTGGTGACAATTAGAAGAGTGCTATGATGTAAATTGTGTAAAATAGAGAGTCTTTTATTTTGTTTATTGTGTTTTTGTGAGCATATTCTTTTACTCACATCACATGACGGATACTTATATTGTACCTAAATGGTGTTTCACACTTCTTGTTCTATTAGTTAGCATCTTTGTTTTTGTCTATAAAGAAATTATGTAATAAGACAATTCGAATTGATATTGTTGCGTATGGTTGTATCATAGTTCTTATTACTTTTTGTCAGGCACTCTATGGAATAGGACAATGGTTTCAATGGATTCCATCTATAAGGCATTATAAAATAGTGGGTAGTTTTGATAATCCTGCGGGTTTTGCATCCTGTTTGTGTATAGGGTTTCCATTTGTGGCTCTATGCTTGAAGTTGGCGAAGGATACACTATTGAGGGGTCTTTTTTGTACCTGTTAGCCTCAATTATTATTTTGGCTGTTATCCTATCTGAATCCCGAACGGGTATTATGAGCATTTTGGTTGTTGTGGGTATATATTATTGGCATTATGTACCTCTGAAAAGAAGGACTAAAACTATAGTTCTTACAGGTGTTTTCTTTCTGCTTTTAGGGGTGAGTTATTTCCTGAAGAAAGATTCTGCCGATGGCAGATTACTTATCTGGAAGTGCTCATGGGAAATGATAAAAGACTCTCCTGTCTGGGCATGGGATAAATAGTTTTAGAACTCATTATATGGATTATCAGGCACATTATTTTGAACAACATCCGATAGTAAAGTATTCGATGTTGGCTGATAATGTACTATGTCCTTTTTAATGAATATTTGGCTGTATTGGTGAATTTTGGGTTCTTGGGGTTCTTTATATTATTGGCATTCATCTTTTTTCTTCTTTTTTTGCTATTATAAACAACCCGGAGATGAGAAGCGGGCAGCATTGCTTTTTCTCTCTTGGGTGTAGGTGTCTTCTCGTTATTCTCTTATCTCTTTTACGTATCCGTTCGTGTGGATTATAGTTTGTTTTGATATTTATATACTGCTAAAGAGAGTTGGACATTGGAGATTTACTCCGGTTTATAAGAAGTTGTCATGTATTGTTTTTATAGTGCTTTGTCTAAGTTTCTTATGTAAGTTATATCAGCGTATAGAGGCAGAGTATCGGTGGAATGATGTAGCTTATCTGCATGCAACGAATGAAAGTCTGGCTGTTTATAAAAGCTTAATGCCCATATTAGGCAGTAATCCTTATTTCTTATATAATTTATGCTACCGTACTTCTTGATGTAGGCAGTTTGGATGAAGGTTTGGATAAAGCTTTGCAATGCCAGACTTATTGGGCTGATTATGATCTGGAATTACTTTTAGGAGATATTTATAAGCGGCGGAAAGAATATGAGATGTCAGAGATATTATAAGAAAGCCTCTTATATGTGCCCCTTGTCGATTTATACCTTTTATACCGAATGTTTGAAGTGTATAAAGAGGTGGGAGATGAGGAACGCTATCGGTCAATGGCACAGTTGATTATAGAAAAGCCTGTAAAAGTTCAGTCTTCAATAGTTAGACAGATAAAACATAAAGTGAAACAGGAAGTTAAATAAACAGCGAAGAATAGTATGGAAATAGATAAAATTACTTTAGAAAGAGAATTCTTAGATAAATTGTTATCCTTGAATTATTTGAATGAATCAGATTGGGCAGAACTGGAAAGTTTGGTAAATCTATTGCAAAATGACTTTACATGTAAAGTTCGTCAAAATTTTTCCGATGCTTTCAAGGGATGACATTCATATTATACTTTTGATGCACATTGGCATGAAGAATATTGAAATAGCAAAAATTATTGCATATTTTACCAAGATCTTTTCGTATGAGACGTTGTCGTTTAAAAAGGAAGATGGGGGTAGATTGTGATTCACTGTCGGAGTTTATCAAGAAGCTGTTTAGATAAGAAAGATAGCTCAAAGCGTATACAAATTTTGTATTAGAAGTTTTGTATACGCTTTTAATTTGGGTTAATTATATGAAAGGGTTATCTATGCAAAAAATAATTGCAAACTATTCTGTATTGGTAACTTTTCTAATATAGACATAAAAGTGTAGTATGTGATATGTGAAAAAGTTTTTGTTTTTTAATGTACTTTTTACGAGAGGAGGAATTGAATGAAATCTTAAAATTTGATTGTATTAATCGCTATTGAAAGGATATATATAGCATAAGTAATAATTATTTTAAATATAATAATGATAGTATGAAGCGAAATTTAGTATTGAAAAGCATGTTATTTTTATTCCATGATTATCTTTTGGGTGGTTGTGATACTTCTTTTGACGACCTAGTTGTACAAGATACTTCTTTTTGATATAGAGGTCGAAAATTCTAAGAATTTTAAAAAATATAAAACGGAGTATGTAGAATTAGTTTCTCAAATGCGAGAGGTTATAGATAGAACAAGTGATTCTGATGCTCAAAAAATAATAGATTTATATAATTTATATAAATCTGATCCCCAGAGATATAAAGAATTATTTGAGTATCAAGTTAAAAATATAGTGGGAAAGGATTCTACTCTATTTGTGAAAAAAGTGGAAGAAGTTAATATTGAAAAAGATAAAAGTAATGGAGCATTTAAAGCTTAAAAAGGATCAATGATTTAGGGAGGGGCGTTCTTACTAATAATCTAATGAATAGTGCATATCAATATTCTATAAAAGAAATTCCTATTACTAGAGTGAAAACTCCCACTGAAATTACTGATTGTCAGCAATATTGTGAAGAAGATAGAGATGATGATATTGAATTTGCTAATGATATGACAGGTTGTGCTACAGCTGTTAACACATTGACTTGTCTTTTAACGGCTGGAGGTTCTTCACTAGTATGGTGGGTTACTGAATTTGGTATAGCATATGTGCATGATAAAACAGTAAAAAGGCATGGGAAGATTATGAAAAGTGTATAGAACGTTGCAAATCATGACTAAAATAGTTTGTGTTGAATATATTATTGGTCAATTCAAAATCTCATTATGTTATATGTTAAGGAAGTTTATTTATCTGTATGGATTGTTGTAGTTGTATGTATTTTTAACTATTGCTTTTTCCTACATTAAAAATGTAGGCATACTAATTTTTGCGAAAGCAATATGTGCGGCTGACTATTTTATCAATATCTGTGATAGCATTGTGTCTACTACTCATAACTATGGCTAATTATTTACAAAAATAAGGCACAATGAAAATATGGCGTATTGACCAGTATGTCTCGTGCTAAACTTAAAACTCGAAAGATTATGTTTAGCGAAAAAGATTTTGAAAGACTGTGGTTCCTCTACAAGACCGAGGGCGAACCCAAAGGAGTTTCCATCAACTCATTCTGTATTAGCAACAACATTCCTTACACGGCATTCTATGACTGGTTCAAGAAGACACAGAAGAAAGTTGTACCTGTAGAAGTGGAAGGTATTCCTGAAGAGTTGATCCAGGCAGGCAATGAAGAACAGGATGTTACTAAAGGCAAGCCTAAACGTACATCTCCCCATAAAGGGAGCATCATGGTAACGATTAGAACCCGTGAGGGTTTGTGCATACAGAAGAAAGGCTTAGACTATCAGGGGCTGAAAACACTGGTGGAGAAACTGGAGGGCTTATGCTAAGTATTAACGGACTGCATAACTTCTATTATCTTCCTGAACTTCACGATATGAGATGCAAGGCTCAGCGTATATGCGAGATAATCCGCGGCAGGTATCACCGAGATCCGCTGAACGGAGACGTTTACATGTTCATGTCGAAAGACCAGCGTAAGGTTCGTATGATACACTATGAGCGGAATGCCTACTACCTTCATGAGAAGTCCTTCATTAAGGGTTATAAGTTCATGAAAATAGAGCGTAAGGACGATGTGACAGTGTATAAGATAGACTGGAAAGACCTGGTCACAATACTTGAAACTCCGGTAATAACGAGCATAAGAATTTAATGATAAAACTCTGAAAATCAGCGATAAAAGTTCTCCGAATATTTGCGTATCTCACTGAAAATGAGTATCTTTACATAAAATTTAGAGAACATGGAAACAGAGGAACTCATAGAACACATACTCAGACAGAAGCATCTTGAAGAGATGATGAACAGGCCTGAAAAGGAGCATACACCCCTTGAAGGTATGGATAATGAGCAGATAAAGAGGTTCGCCCTGTTCCTGTTTGAGGAGAATCAGAACAAGAGCAAGCAGCTTGATGAAATGATAGCACGACTTGATGAAATAGGAAAAGACCTGAAGGACGCCAACCGTAAGATTGATTCCCTTACAGATGCCCTGCTTAAGGCAAACAGCAAGGCAGAGAAGGCTGCCATTGAATGCAAGCTCCGCGACAAGGAATACAAAAAGCTTGAGAAAAAGCATAACGCCCTTGTCGAGCGTCTTTCACTTATGAATAACCAGACTTACGCTTCTTCCAAAAGCCTTAAAGGCATTGACCGCAAAAAGGTCGTAAAAGGAAAGCATGACGACAAGGATGACTTTGACGGAACTCCCACTGCTCCGGCTGGTGAAGTTCCACAGTCAGACTCTGCCGCATCATGCGACACGCAGGATACTCCGGCCACTCCTCTTCCCAAGGAAAGACCGTATAGAAAAGGAATGAGATACAACAAGGATTGTGTAGGCACTCCGATAATACACAAGTCCGATTATACAATGCTTCCTGAGGGTTCTGTAGTGATATCATCAAGCTACCGCAAGATTAGAAACATCGTCAGCTATATTGAGGAACATCATTTTGAGGTGCTCAAGGTGAAGCATGCCGACGGCAGGATTGAAAGCATGTTCCTTCCTATGAAGGATGACGTCCGGGCAAGCCTTTATGACGAGATAGTACCGGGTACAAGCATTACGGCAAACATGCTCTCGTATCTTATGTTCAACCGCTTCCAGATGTCAACGCCAGCATACAGGGAGGCAAAGAACCGTCTGTCGGATATGGACTGGAACACTTCTGTGCAGAACCTTCTGAACTGGGCCGACAAAGGTGCCATGCAGCTGAACAAGCTGATACCTGCTCTCAAGAAGATTGCCCTTCAGGACGGTGCCAACGTGAATGTGGACGAGACATGGCTTCGTTACCACGCTTACAATAAGAAACGCAAGACCTATATGTGGTGTCTGGTAAACAGAAAAGCCCGTATAGTCATCTTCTTTTATGAGGATACAACGGATGATGAAGGTGTACAGAAACATGGAGGCAGGAGCAGAAACGTGTTGAAGGAGTTTCTTGGTGATGCAAAAATCAAATCACTTCAGAGCGACGGTTACAACGTATATATGTATCTTGACAATGAACTTATCGATGTTGAGCATTTGTGTTGTCTGGCTCATGCAAGAGCTAAGTTCAAGTATGCCTACGACCAGGGAAGTCTGCAGGCAAGAATCTTCCTTGAGCTGATAGCAAAGTTATACGGCATGGAAGAGACTTACCGCCGGGAAAAACTCACTTCAGACGAGATTTACCACAGAAGAAACAGTAAGGAAACGACGGAAATCATTGATAAGATAAGGACAGAGCTTTATGATCTGCTTGCAAATCCGGATGAGAGCCGAAGTGAACTTATGGGCAAGGCCCTTAACTATCTGAAGAACTTCTGGAATCAGATCTTCGCCTACAGAAATGACGGAGAATACTCAATAGACAATATGGCGGCGGAAAGAGCGATAAGACCAATCACTGTCCAACGAAAGAACAGTCTGTTCTTCGGAAGCGTGAAAGGAATACAGAACTCCGCAATCTATAATACCTTTATAGAAACCTGCAAACAGGTAGGTGTCTCCTTCAGGGATTACTTCTGCAGGCTGCTCAGAGAATTAAAAAAGGGAAGAACGGATTACGAGAACCTTCTTCCCATGACATCAAAGACTATGATTCGATATCAAATCAGGATCTTGTTCTATTAGAAAAGAGGATAAGAGAGATGTCTGAATGGGTAGACGAAAATGAAGTTAAGAATAAGTGATATTGTCTTTAAATTGAAATTTCTCAGATTTTAATTAGATAATAAAGCGTATGCAGTGCTATAGATAGGTTTGCGTACGCTTTAATTTTCTTGTTAAACATAAAAATAAATTAGATCATGAGAATAATAATTTCAGCATTCATTATTCAGCTCTTATTATTGGTAAACACTTTTGCTCAGAAGTGTCTTTTCAGAATGGATCAGTAAATGATAAGAGAGTGATTCTATTAAAATAATAACTAATGATCAATAATATGAAGTATTCATTTGTTTTGAAATACATTATAGGAGGTGCCGTAGTTGCTTTTTCTATTGCAGTATCTTTTCAATGAAAAAGATATAACATTTTGGATGATCGTATGTCTTACGATAGCTGTTATGGTTGCTATTCATATGTTAGTTCGTGTTTTTTTCTATTATCAAAGAAAAATAGGCAAAACAAACATTAGCTGTGAGTTTCCATTTCATAGAAGAAATATATAGCATAAAAAAGAGGGAGTGAATGAATTGAAGTTTTAAAGGTGTCTGTAATATGTAAATCAATGATAAAAGAAATTATTAAATATGCGTTAGGGCTTTTAATGGCACTAATATTGGGGGTATATAATACGGATATACTCGTGTCAATGGTTTGAATTGCAGAGCCTACAATTATTCATTCACTTTTACTGGTGCATTAGGATTTTGTGTGGGGATATTAGTGGTTATGATTAAAATTATCAAATTAAAAAAAAGTGATAGAGCTTTGTATAATAAGTGATTATGATAGGCTTTGAAATAAGTATAAATGGTCGAGAACCTATAGTTGCAACTTCGGATTATTTTGTATTTGCGGATTTGACATTCGGATGTTCTTCTGGCGGAATCAAAATAAAAGGAAGTGATGTTCTGCATTATCTCACTTGGCTCACAGAGAAGTTGAAAGAAGGTGACAGAGTCTTGATAAAAATGGTTGATACGGATAAGGTATCACCTGTCTTGACAATTGAAGACTGTGATCGCAATGAGATGAAAAGGAGATATGAGCAATTAAAAATGGAATTACAAGGAAAGGGACTTATATAGGATGAAAGGAATTATTGTAAAATGGAGGGATACTGTTTGTAAAGCGGGTATTCCAAATGGTGAAGTCAGTCTTATGATAAGGCAACATGGATATGATGGAGGCTATTGGAATATCGGAGGTTTGAAAATGCCCGAAGAAATACATATTACATGGAATGGAGGAACTTAAAATAAGGGATGAAATAGAAGTGGAATTGGCGGAATTAGATGAAGTTACCTCTCCTGTTGTAGAAAATAGCCATGAAAGTATCCTGAAGACAGCATGTCTATCGAGTGATGATAACGACGACGTTTGGAATCGTAAACTTGATACCTATTATCGGTTAAAGAAGAAATTGGAGGAAGAAGGATTATTGAAAGAGTAGTTTTTTTACTGAATCGTTGATAATAATATTAAAATGGATAAGAAAATAGTACTATTAATAATCTTGTTTCTCGTAGGAGGAAGAACCTTCTCTCAAGTACATTACAGTATTGAGGGAAGTACAGATCACGAATATGAAGGCCGAAAAAAGTTGCTTTGGTTATGTTGGAAGAGGATAATCGGCAGGCTGATAGTACGAATGTCGTGAATGGAAAATTCATTTTTAAAGGAGAGTTGCTACAGCCTTGCTGGGCGGCTGTATGCATTGATGGTGTGGATGGGATTTTCACCGTACTTGAGAATGGGAATATTCGTATTTGTACAGATGGTAAGGAGGGTTGGTGCGAAGGCACTCCGATTAATGATGTATTTCAAAAGAGTTGAGAGAGTATCAAGTACTGAATCGAGCTGCCAGGGATGATTTTAAGAAATTGGACAGTCTGAGTGTTGAAACTGAAAGGAAAAGGAGTTATATGCAATTACCCGTGAAAAGGTGATAAAACAAACAAAGGAATTTATAAAAAGAACTGTTTATGAGAATCTTGATAATATAATTCCCTGCATTTTGGATTCGTCTTTTCAGGAACAGATTACCGGTGACGAATTAAATGCTATGCTTGCGGTGCCTCTCCCGTGTTGAAAAAGCAATCGGTTTATAACAAAATTGTTTAGGTATTGCAAGAAGGTAGTAGTTTTGTTGATTCTAAAGTAGAATTACCGGACAGCACAAAAGTATATTTGTCGGATTATATAGGGAATGGGCATTATGTGCTAGTGAATATCTGGGCTTCGTGGTGTGGGGCTTGCATTGCAGAGTTACCGGAAATCAGAAATGCGGGCGAAATATGCTTCCAAAAAATCTGAAGTTATTATCTATCTCAATAGATCGTGATAGGAAAGACTGGGAAAAAGCATAAGCGGTTAGGGCTCCCTTGGACACCAAGTGCTGGCGGATTATTCGTTTGTGAATTCGTATGGAATAAATAAAATACCGGTATTGATGTTGATATCACCCGACGGAGTAATTTTAAAAGAAACTTTGGTATAGAGGATTTGAATCGCCTTTTCCAAAATTGAAAAGTGTAAGGTGGATTTGTATTCTATAAATGAAATAAGTGATTACTTGTTCGCTAATGGTCATATAATGTAAATATAGATAATATGAGACATTTGATTATTTTATTCAGTGAAATCTTATTAGTATCTTTAAACTTTTATATTATTCTAAAGAACCCTTTGGAAAAAGAGTATAGGACACCTGTAACGCTACTTATTTGGGTGTTTGTTTGATGATAATAGTGGATTGCTTTTGAAGAAGAAAAGATATTATAAGGAAATGCGATACATTATAAGTCAATTATTGTATACGATAATTTATTCGGTGCAACCATAATCAGATGATGAAGTTGCAAGTAAATGTGGAAATCATGATTAAAATGAAAAATAAGACTTTAATGATAGTATATTTTGCCATTGCCTTTATTGGAGTGGCAGGCTGTGGCTTAAATATACAAAAAACAGAAAGCAAAATAAATGTTCTATCGTTGTCTGAAATGCAACTGGCACTGATAGATACGATTTTTTTCAGTCAACAATGGTTATTCCGTTAGAGACGAATGATAGTACTTTTTATTCAAAATATAAATAGAATATGTTTGAGTAATGATACTCTCTTTGTTTTAGACTCCAAATTAGGAAAAGTAGTGATGTTTGATATGGAAGGGCGCTGTGTCGGTAAAATCCATAATGTAGGTAATGGCCCTCGGGAGTATATATACAGATTAGTGATATTTGTATACATCCATTAAAAAAAAGACGATTGTATTGCTATGTAGCCAACCATATAAAATTATGTATTATACATATCTTGGTGAGTTCATAGAAGAAGCTACTTATTCTGATTTTTACAGTGAGTTTTTTATTCAGGGAGATACTCTCTATTGCTATGACTCTGGAGTTATGGGAAAGAAGAAACTTGGGGTGTTTATATATCCTATGGAATGGAAGAAGAATATTGATTTGAAACTGGATTGTTCTTTGATGCAGAATCTAAAGGAGAAAGCTATTGCTTCTCAAAGGGGAAGAGAATGACAGTAAGTAGCGATATGACTTTCACTTGCCATTTGATTATTCCATTTACAGTGTCAGGGATGGTGAAATATATGAAAAGTATAAGATAGATCTTAAGGAGGCATCAGGTAAAAGTATATTCAATGCTAATCTTTCTCCATTGGATTTCATAGATTTATGTGATGAGAAGAAGTATTTGTACACAATAGAAAATGTAGTAGAGAATTCTGATTATTTGCTTTTTGGAACTAATAAAGACATTTTGTATATGACAAAGACATGTATAAATTGACTGGATATAGTTTATTGTTAATACAGTGTTGCAGGAAGGAAAGGTTAACTATCTATCATTAAATCACCCAAACCTAATAGTACAAGTCTGGCAACCAAGTGTTTTTAAACGGTGTATTAATAGAAGAAAAAGAAAGAGATGGAAATTTGGAAAAGATCGACAAACAATACTTGCAGGTATATGAATCTATTGTAGAGGAAGATAACCCTATATTAGTAATTTATGAATTGCCACATCGAAATTAGTTGATATATCTAATAAACCGATGATGAAAAATTATAAATCAATGCTGATAAAAGTACCAAACTATCGATTACAAGTAATTTGGCAACTTTGTATACGCTTTGAATTAGTTTTCTCATATAAAAGCACTATCTATGCAATAAATATAGTGAACTATTAAAAAATGATATCATGGGAAACAATACTATTTTTTTAGAGCAGCAATGTGTATAATCATGTTGTTGACTTTCATTCTGCCGGTTTCCGCGCAGCAACCAAGCGAGACGAATGAGTACGAAACATCATTGAAAAAGTTGATGGGTTCCGGTGCATCGACTTCTATTGATGAGATTTTAACACATACTTTTGGCAAGGATGAATGAATCTCAAAAAGATGCTGATTACTGGGATGCATTTAACAAGTCATGGAGAGAGAAGATAGAAGATGGTCATGGAAATATATGTGCCTATCTACAAGAAACATCTGGCTTTTGATGATGATCTGAAAGGAGTCATTTCGTTTTATGAATCTCCTTTGGGACAGCGGTACACCGAGTCGGCAATGGGTATTATGCGCGAAGCCATGCCGCTGTTAGTTAGTAGGCTGCAGATGGATATGAGAAAGGAGTTGCATGAACTTGACAGGCGTGCAGAGGTAATGGATCAAACAAGAAATCGGGATCAGGAAATATATGATGCAGCCTATGCGCTTCCTAAAGATAGCATTGAGGTTGCTAACAGACCCTATAACAGAGCGGGAGGGAACAAAGCCTTTATTATATTCCATTGAAAGAAGAGCAAAAGATACGAAAGTAACGTTTCTTCAACCTATTTACTTTGATTGGCAATGGTTGTACTATAGTCCCGGTTTTGTGATAATAGACAAAAAATCGGGTGATGAATACCATGTGAGAGGATATGACGGAGGAGCTCCCCAAGATCGATTATTGACTGTGGCAGGTTTTAACTCCAAATATATCTATGTCAGTCTGCTCTTCCCTAAACTGAAAAAGAGTGTAGAGGTAATTGATATTCTTGAGTTGCCGCATGAAAAAGACAAATTGCCTTCCAATGATGATGGAATTGCAAAGTCATACTATGATGTGAAGGTAAAAGATTATCTTTCCTTCTCCAATAAGAGAGGCAAGAAGATATATTATTAAAAGCTAAAAAAACAGGAGGAAGGAGTCTGATATATATCTAATTTTAAAAATCATATATGAGTCTCCTTTAAAAAATGAGACTGAGTTTAGTTGTTAATAATGTTTATTTACTCTAATATAGTTCCGTAATTATGTTGTATTTTGGAAAAAAAGGTTGTATTTTAAAGGTTGGAAACGGGATAATAGCCCCGATTTGTAAAAATGTTCCAGAAGACAAAATCACCCCAAATGACTCTTTTCGAGTCTCCGTCCAATTTGACGCGCGGACGCGCTTTGAAGAAGCACGATGACGCCAAGGCATGGCATAACTGGTTTTACGAATTGGTTACAATATGGATTCTTAAAATTCTATGCTATGAAAAAACATATAAATACCAACCAGAAAAAGAAATCTCGTATTTTTGACAGTTCTCTAAAAAGCGTCCAATCAGCTTCCACTGAGCACTATCCTTCTGAAATATGGAGAAAAAATGGAAGGGAGGGGAAGTCGCAACAGGATACCGATAACAAATGGAGTGATACAAAAAGAATTAAGTAATGACTTCGATAAAAACCATCTCAATGTTGCAGGAGAAACTCATCATGAAGTGGTAAGAGGAGCAGAATGTGAATTGCTCAGTCAATATGGATTTTCGCCAGATTTTTATTATGAGGAGCATGAACTAGCTGTAGACGGGAGGAAAATAAAAAGGCCAGAAGATATTCCTTTTTTGAATAGACCATCCGCGGATCCGACAATTCTCAGAACCTTGCAGATTATTTCTTTTATACAGAAATGTCTATGGAAAATAGAAAATTATGAGAAAATTAAAATAGCCTTCGAACGGCTTATGCGAACGGGCGGAGGATAAATGGCGTTTGTTTGAAATTGCCCAGAAAAAAGAAGAATTAGATATTAAATTAGGTAAAAAATGTATTAAAGTTGAATGAGTATATAAGTAGGGCTCTTCCTTTTTTTCTTAAATCATTGCAAGGAGCTTTTTGAAAGAAAAAAGAAGAAGTTCGCGACGTAGATAAAGGGAACCTCGATTATCATAAAACTTATAAGTTATGTTAAGGAATATAATATGAGTAATTCTATGCAAGAGTTAATAAAGAAAAAGTATTTATATTCAAGAACAACTTTTGGCGGTAACAACAATTGACCTTAGCCAATTTACTTCGCTTGATGGACATTTTAGTTCTCAAATTCAAGCAAGCCGGTCTTATCATATGCATGAGACAGCTAACCAATTAAATGGTCGGGGAATAAAAGGCTTGTGGAAAATAGGAAACAGCCATGTATTGGATATAATTAGAATAAGAAACCAGAAGAAATCAACTATAATTTGATTCTGGAAGATGATTTCAAAAGAATACTTTTTAAAAACATAAATTAGATATCTTCTTTTACTGAAGTTTTATTAATAGTTTCCATTCGAGTAAATTTAATAATCTTAACAACATGAAAACATATAAGTACGTAGCGGAAAAAAATCGCGAATTTCAGATAAGCATCCGAAAGCATGCCATCAGGTCTCGATGAGCGTTATTTTGCAGAAATATACGACTACCTCTTTTTGGGGATGCTTCGAGCATTCAACGGAAACCGGTGCCTATGGACGAGAATAACACGGGTACGGAAGCTTTGTATAAAGACGATAGCACATCAGTTCAATTCACCAAAGTGAAAAATAATCTGTATTTGTTAGATGAAAACATACTGATCAGTTGGAATGATCAACAGTATATAAAAAACTGGATGGGACAGTTTATAATTTTTCAGATCGTATTGTACCTTCCGAGAAAGTGCTTGCGATAGGAATGAGTGAATACGGAAGACTACAAAACAATAACGAGGTTTATACACATTTGCAAACGACAGAGGCTTGCCCTTGTTTTGTTTTTGATACTCAGAAGTAAGACAGAAACGGCCTTGTATCACATTACGATCCATAACGAGTTTACAGAGAATGATTTATATGAGTTTATCGGTTGTCCGAAAGATGAAGAAGGCGATTATGATTTCATAAAAGATTAATGAAGGTTTTATTACCGAAAAAAGGGATACAAGCGCATTTGTATCAAGGGGAATATGAGCCCGATATGCAGGCGAAGGCACTGGAGTATAAATCTAAAAATCGCATGGAGCAGATTGATTACTTATGTAAGTTAAATTCCTCACCAAACGAGAAACAAGCTCGTCAAGGTGAATATATAGAACAATCGAGGAAGTATGATGTCGTAAGAAAAATATTAATCGATAATTTTATTATCCCTACGGAAGAAAAGAAAGATAACGCAAAAATCAAATTGACGGATGGAACGGTTTCGCACCTTGATTCGGCGACTGTTTCCTCAGACTTAGGTCGTTTAGTCGTTGAAAGAGGGAAAAAATTGGGAACAGCAGCAGCACATGGGGGTGCCGCGAATCGAATGTGCATCCAACGGACGATTATTCGGATTTATAAGACGATTTTTAGGGGAGAGCTCATCTGAAAACTCAATCATACTGGATTAACGTAGTTATACAGTCTGCTCCGTATGGACTTATGTAGAATTTAGAGATTATTCTGCCCGACATCCTTGTAGTATTGCAGCATTTTCGCGCACGTCCTTCTCGCTGAATCTCAGCATCATGTTGAACTGGAAGTCGGTACTGATGTTCCAACCGATATTGAATCCGCTGGTCAGGTCGTCCAAAGTGACGGGGCTGATGCTGGTCATGAAGATGCGCTCGAATATGCTTTGAATTTTTGAATACTTCGCGGTAAAAGCCGCTGGTGCCGGTCAGAGCACGATACACCTCGTTGCCTTGCTCGTTGAAGACAATATTGGTGAAATTATCGTCCTCAATGATTAAGTATTGGCCTAAAAGAGTTGTTTTGTAATTATAGTTGCCTGTATTTTTACGTGCCCCTTCTGCTTTGCATCCCCTCTTACTTTACGATTCCCTCTGCTTTGCATCCCCTCTACTTGTTCTTACATAGCGTTTTTCTTTACCTTCGAATGCTTTAATTCTGTGTGCCTACATCCGTAGTTTACGTGCTTCACAACTGTAGGCGTGCTGCTTCACCTATGTGAAGCACATGAAACCACATACGTGGACATACTAAAAAATATCGCTTGTCAGCGGAAGAAACATGGAGTGTAAGCAGAAGGAACATGGATGGTTAGTGAAAGAAATACAGGCCGGATGACGCAAGATTATGACGTGTACTGAACGGACGAAGGCGTATATCAAGCAAAAAGCGGCATACCTTCCATACTTTTCTTCATAAAAAGGCATAAAATAGCAGATTGCCAAACAGTCATTTTGAGCATCTTGCATGACGTATCCGGCAGATTATGAGTGATATATGTATATATATCACTTGGTGTAGCAAATTTGCCTACACTTCTTTTTATTTGCTGCCACCACCGCTCTAACCCCGATGAATAAGGCGATGCAAGATATGAGTGTAGGCGTGTAGGTAAAAAGTGTGTGTAAACTTATAGTAGGTCTGCATTCTACAAATAATCACACAGGGCATCCGCTCAATAATATTGACGCCCTGAATAATAGATACCTGTTTTGTTCATTGTACAGAGAAAAGGGGACATAGCATTGAGGTTGCTAACAGGCCCTATAACAGGGCAACAGGAACAAAACCTTCATTATACTCCAAAATAAGAGAGGCAAGAAGATATATTATTAAAAGCTATAAATAGGAGGAAGGAGTTCGAGATATATCTAATTTTAAAATCATATATTTAATTTTGAAAGTCTGTGGGCAGGTTAAGCTCTACATTTGTATCCTATAGGATAATTTCAAATAATAATGATATGAAGAAGAGACTATTCAGCCTATTTGCGTTGGCTATTGGATTGCAAACGGTTGCTTTATCCCAAAAAATGAGTGGAGAGATCCGGAGGTAAATGCTGTGAATCGTGCTCCGATGCACGCTAATTATTTTGCTTATGAATCATACGATGCTGCCCGTACAGGTGTTAAGGAAGAATCTGATAATTTTTCTGTCTCTGAATGGGATGTGGAAATTTAATTGGGTAAGGAATGCTGACCAGCGTCCGGATGATTTTTATCAGTTGGGTTATAATGATAGTGCGTGGGATGAACTGAAAAGTACCTGCTGTATGGGAGTTAAATGGTTATGGTGATCCTATTTATGTCAATGTAGTAGGGTACCCATGGAAGAACCAATTCAAGAACTGATCCTCCGAAAATACCTGTAGCCAACAATCATGTAGGATCTATCGAAAAGAGATTGTCATACCCGGCGGAATGGAAGAATAAGCAAATCTTTGTGCATTTTGGTTCTGTCACTTCTAATATCTATTTGTGGGTAAATGGTAATGTATGTTGGGTATAGTGAAGACAGCAAACTGGAAGCGGAGTTTGATTTGTCGGGTTATCTCAAACCGGGAAAAAATCTGATTGCATTTCAGGTGTTCCGTTGGTGTGACGGGTCATATCTTGAAGATCAGGATTTCTTCCGCTTTTCGGGTGTGGGACGTGATTGCTATTTATATGCTCGCAACAAGACTTTTGTATACAGGACATAGGGTTACTCCGATTTGGATCAATAATATACCAACGGATCACTGGACATTGCTCTCCAGGTGAAAGGACGGGTACCGTAGAGTTGGAACTGTCGGATGCGAAAGGCAATGTGGTTGCAAACACCCGGTTGAATGGTTCGGGCAGTCTTTCGACTGTTATGGAGGTTAAGAATCCTCTTAAATGGAGTGGAAATGCCCAATCTTTGCCTGACCGCTACTTTAAAGAATGGCAATGATATTTTAGAAGTTATTCGGTAAAAGTGGGTTTCCGTAAAGTGGAGATTAAGGATGCTCAGCTGCTTGTGAACGGACAGCCTGTACTTATTAAAAGGTGCCAACCGCCATGAAATGGATCCCGATTATGGATATGTTGTTTCACGGGAGCGTATGTTGCAGGACATTCGGTTATGAAACAATTCAATATTAATGCTGTGCGTACGTGTCATTATCCTGATGACAATCTTTGGTATGAACCAGTGATGAGTATGGTTTGTATGTCGTAGCTGAGGCTAATGTAGAGGCGCACGGAATGTTTATATACTAATAATCAGCTTTCTAAACATGCTTCTTTTGCCAAAGCACATCTGGAACGTAACCAGCGTAATGTGCAGCGCAGTTACAATCATCCTTCGGTTATTATTTGGTCATTGGGCAATGAAACCGTCCCGGCCCTAACTTTGAGGCTTGCTACCGTTGGATAAAAGCGGAAGATGCGACACGCCCCGTGCAGTATGAACAGGCCGGTCATGATTATTATACCGATATTTTCTGCCCGATGTATTTGTGGTACAGTGCGTGTGAGGATTATGCCAAGAGTAATGCTACTAAACCGCTTATACAGTGTGAATATGCGCATGCTATGGGTAATTCTATGGGGGATTCAAAGAATATTGGGACCTGATACGTAAATATCCGAAATTCCAGGGTGGTTTATTTGGGACTTTGTTGACCAGTCTGTGCGTTGGAAAAATAAAGATGGTATTGAAATATATGCGTATGGCGGAGATTTTAATAAGTACGACGGTTCCGACAAGAACTTCTGTGATAATGGTCTGATCAGTCCCGACCGTGTTCCCAATCCGCACATGTACGAAGTGGGTTACTTTTATCAGTCCATTTGGACACATCCCGTCAACCTGCAAAATGGAGAAATAGAAATCTTTAATGAGAATTTCTTCCGTGATCTTTCCGCTTATTATCTGGATTGGCAGTTATTGGCAGATGGTGAATTGGTAGAAAGCCGGCACTGTTAGCAATCTGAATGTTGCTCCTCAACAAAAGGCGAAACTAAAACTGGACATCTCCGATGTAAATTCGTATAAAGACAAAGAACTATTACTGAATGTGTCTTATAAACTTAAAAAGGCTGAAACCTTATTATCTCCGGATTTACTGTTGCGAAAGCTCAAATGTCTGTCACTCCCTATAAGGCACCCGATATGGCATTAGTGAATGAAGAAAGCGAATATAGAATCGGTTGCTCCTTCCGTGAATAATAATGATGGCAATTATCTGATCATTGAAGGTGAGGATTTCATTATCGAGTTTGCGAAGAACAATGGTTTCCTGAGCAGATAAGGTTGCAGGCAAAGAATTAATGAATGATGGCGGACAACTCGTGCCTCAATTTCTGGCGTGCGCCTACTGACAACGATTATGGTGCCAGGTTGCAGCATAAATACAGAGTATGGTTTGAATCCAAAACTGAAAGAACTTCATTTACCAATAAGCAGGAAAATGGAACGATTGTAGTTGAGGCCGGATATGAAATGTGCCTGATGTATCTGCTAAATTATATCTGGACTTATGTGATAAATAATACAGGAGATAAAAAGTTACCCAGAAAATGGTGGCTGCCGGTGAAGCAGAGAAAGTGCCCGATATTCCGCTTCGGCATGCAGATGCAGATGCCTGACGAGTTCTATAGAATCAACTATTTGGCAGATCCTGTGGAAAACTATTCGGACCGTAATCATGCAACGGATTTGGGAATTTATCGCCAGACGGTGGCTGAACAATTTATCCATATCCGTCCGCGAAACGGGTACTAAGACTGATATACGTTGGTGGAGACAACTGAATGAAGCGGGTTCCGGGTTGCAATTTGTTCGGAAGCTAACCGTTCTCGGCATCGGCTCTGAATTATACGATTGAATCTTTGGACGATCGGATTGAATAAAGATCAGCGTCATTCGCGGAGTGTAATCCCGTGGATTATACAAATCTTTGCATAGACAAGGCTCACCAGCTGGCTTGTTTAGAAACAGCTGGGAGCTTATCGCTTATCCGCAATACCGCTTCTGCCGTACGGTTATGAATTCGTTTTATAATGAAGCCGTATTTAATAAAGTTTATTGATGGATAAAATCGGATTATGAGAAAATTGTGTTTGTTGTTCTTATTGATAGGGAACCTATTGTTATGCGGTGAAAAAAATACCGGTTGATTCGCCTGACGAAAGATACAGTTAGCGATTATTCAAACGGATGCCGTGAGCTGACTTATCAATTATCTTGTGAAGAACATAAACAAATTGATGTTTTGCATTGGGGTTTAAAATGAAGATAAGGCTGACTTTTCTTTCGGGGGATGGAAAAATGGGAAAAGGTTACTCGTAACAAAAGTGAATTCTGTTTGGAAGCCTCTGGGAAAGCGATGCCGTGGTACCCGATAAATACAATGATGAAGCTGTCTTTTGTGAATGAAGCGAAATCATCGGATGTTTGGAGGTGGCAGTGGCACGGCTTATAATGAAGGTGTGGCTTTCGCCTCAAGATCGCAGGTTCTGCATTGGAATTACACTTTTAATTTTGCAGGCGATTATACTGCATGGTTTATAATGGTGAAAGGCATAATATCGGTCCGGAACGATTGACGGAAACGATGGTGACGCTTGCCTGTGATGACGGTGAAGGCTGCGATGATTTATATCTGGCTGTCCATGAAGCTTGTCTGGATGAAGGGGAACCTTTGAAACTAAAAGTCGGAAAAAAGGGCAATGTTTGTTTTCTGTGTCTGTAAAGCCGCATTTGCTAACTTCATGCGGGGTATCAATCGGCATGGCGTGTGGTTCTTTGCGGCAATCGTCGGGCGATCTGGTAGATTCTCATCTCTTGGAATTATTGAATCCGGAACCTTCCGGAGATTATGATTTTCATGGGTAAAGCCGGGAGTTGCATTGTGGGACTGGCGTATCAATGGTGCTCAATGGGAAGGATTTCATTATACAATGTCTTATCCTTCTTGGGAAAGAATGGTTGATTTTGCCGCCAAAGAACAGGTTTTGCCTATCTGGTTCTTGATGCCAACTGGTATGGACCTGAGTTTGAGCAAGGCTCAGATCCTGTAAAGGGAGATAAGGCCAGGGATGTACGAAAGTTGATTCAATATGGAAAACAGAAAGGAGTAGGCATTTGGCTGTATCTGAATGATGTAGGGGAGGACGTAATTATCCGTTGGAGGAAACCTTGAAGCAATATGGCGCATGGGGAGCTGCCGGGGTGAAGTATGGTTTTTATGGCTGGAGATGGCGAAGAGAAGAATACCAGAACGAAGAGTATAACGGAAATGTGTGCACGGTATAAATTATTGGTAGATTTT
>VOFC01005723.1_pt1 | contig 42014 bp, 75 predicted proteins | sample 5384161 | NCBI WGS metagenome assembly VOFC01 (sample SAMN12384722, study PRJNA508395) | human gut metagenome | isolation source: healthy gut B | host: Homo sapiens
ATAGTTTGTTCCCATTTTTCATAACCAAATGTGGGGAAAGCATGGTGCATAAAATGTGTTCCAATTACTCAATGTTTTCTAATAAAAAAGTTAAAATAGAATTGTCTGAAAATCCTTGAAAAAATTTTTTTTTTTATTTGTGTGTCTTTTATTATATCAAAATCAATATATTTAATAATTTTAAATTGTGTATCACCACCGTTTGCTGAAATAATTGTGTCAATTGAGTCATCTAATAATGCATTAACTAATTCAGTTGCTTTTCAACTTATATTCATCTTCTGTATATTTATTTTCTAATGTAACTGTTGTTCCAAGTTTTACAGTTATTCCCATATCATTAAAATTTTTAATCGCATTTTCTAATCTTAATTTATCTCTTTACTCTGAATCGAATCAGAAGGAGCAGTTATAAAAACATTATCTTTTTAAATAATTCATCTTAATCACCCTTTAATTAATTTTATTATCTTTATTTTTGAATTTTATATTAACTGTCAAGAGAACTGATTTTTTTGCTCAAATTTTTAAATTCTTTATATTCATACCCAAATTTCATAAAATTTTATAGCATTTTCATTAAATCCCCATACCATAAGTTCTATATTATCAATATTTTTTCTTTGGCTAATTCTACGATTTGGTTATATAATTTTTTACCAATTCCTTTTTTTTGGAGATTTTCGTCAACACAGATATTTTCAATATGCAAAATTTTTCTATTTTCATAATTTTGTTATTTGATATTTTCTTTATTTGAGAGAAACAAATTCCTATAATTTCATTTTCCAATTCAGCAATTAAATATATATTATTACTATTTGATAGTTCAGTTCTAAATTCTTCAAAATTCATGGGATCAACGTCCTTATATATATCATTTCTCTCATTTAGATGTAATTTATGTACTTGCATAATTAACTTATGTATGCCTTGAAAATCACCTATTTTAACTTTTTCTTATAATAATTCTTTTCATCCATACTTATTTCTCCAATCCATTTTTAATTTTGATACTATAATTGATTATTCTATTAAAGCAAATGTAAAAATCTTATTTTGTTATTTTATAATATCTATTTAATTACTTATCTTTTTATATTCAAAAAATTTTTTACTGTTTATTAAGCCATTCCATATATTCAGCTTGAGTTAATTTTCCTTCTTCAATTTTTCTTTTAACTCAATATTTTTCTTTTTTTAAATTCATTAAAATCATTTTCATATTGTCCGTTATTAGGATTTCTTCTTGTTCTTAATAATAACTTTTGATAAACATTCCTATAAATTCTTAAATCATCGTTTTCTTGCATAAGCTTTTTTGTTTAGTTCTAAAAGGTCCAACTTCTTTACAAAAGTTTTATCATTTTCATAAATGTTACTACAATACAATTCATCTACTCTGTTGTCTGGAACAAAGAATTTGCCACAATTTTACATTTTTTAATAGCAGTACTTTCTATTTCAGTCATTTCAAATAATTCAATTATAAATGTTTGAATTATGTCATTGCTTTCAAAACAATATGTATTTAAATAATCTGTATTAACATTTTTTTGCAATCTCTTTGTGCATCAGCCTCTCTTGTTATAGAAAACTCTGTAAAATCTCCAAAATTATTTAAAGTTAATTTCAAATTATTTGAATCATATAATTTTCTTACTTCAGATTCCTTTTACTATCTCTTAATATATGTAATCTCTGTATAGGAGTTAAATCATTCAATTCTTCTAAGTCATTTAAATTATAGATATATGTAATATCAGCAATGAAAGTATTTTTATACATTTTTAATTTGTTTTTTAAATTATTTATAACATCATCAATCATTTCGTTATATTCTTTTTCAGAATAATACTGATAAATTTTTATATCAGATAGATGAGTTATTATTGTAATACCATATTTATTAATGAATTCTCTAATACTATTTAAATCTGAAAAATCAGTATTTAAAAAGTCACATAATTGAACTCCTAACTTGATTTTCTCATATTTATTATAAAATTCATAACTTTTTTATGTTTTTGATTAAATCTTAAATCTTGGTATGCCATAAATTTGTATTTATTAAACTTATTGATAAAAAATTGATTTTTTAAGCATAATTCAAATCTTTCCATATTATCTCACCGCCACTCTCTGTTATTTATTGAAAATATTTTATCACAAACTATTGACATGTACAATAGCTAATGCTAAAATGTTTGTTAGTAGTTATTAAATGATTAGTAAAAACTAATTACGGATAGCACACTGAAAATTGAATAATCCGTTACTGGATAGATGCAGAAATGCTCTTCTACACAGTCTCAGCTTGAGTGGTTTAAAAGTACCATCGCACGCAAAGAGTGTAGCTAGCCCTGATGGGGTAGTGGTGAAATTCCAAAGATTTGAGAAATCAACGACCAGTAAAAAGCCCAGTGTAATTTAGGGTATGAGATAAATATAAATTACAAAATACAAGCGAAAGGAGACAAATATTATGGAAAATATGTGGAATTAAAATGTTTTCAGCACAGGATATTTGCAAAGGACTACACGTCACAAAAAAGAAACAGCTTATGCTATAATGAAAATGAAAGAGTCTGGAGCAAGATATGTTGGAAGAAAAACTATTGATAAGTGAAGATAACTTAAGAAGATATTTAAATAATGAAAAAAACTAGAAAAAAAAAGAAGATTTAAATTTGCCCTTTAAATCCTCAATACAAAACTTTGCTTAAGCAATAAGCTTAAGACTTAAAATTATCTTTAGCAAGAATACCTTACTAAATCTATTATAATCTAAAAAACTTGATTTGACAAGGTATTCTTCGAAATTTACAAGAAAAAGGAGAATACAAAATGACCCAAAAGAAGAAAATTATAATGAAAAAGCACCATACTTGGTAAAAAAAAGCACGCGTAAAAAATGATAGACCTATGTGTCCTAAATGTAGCAAATGCTTAAACAAAGATTTTTGCAATCATAGAAGAAATCTTAAACTAATGAATAAATGTATAGATTGCCATAATTGTTCCGATAATGAGCATTGCGATAAGTTTATATATCTGAACAATATAGTGTAACAATTGTAGTAGGAGTTGACGAAGAAACAGGAGGAAATTTACAGGAGCAACTCAAAATGAAGCAATTTATAAATCTGAACAATTAAAAAAAGGACAATCCAGGAGGACTAAAATCTAAACCGAATAAAGAAAAAATATCTCCAATGACAATTGAAGGAATAACACTTGAGTTTATGAAACAAAAAAATAACAATGGAACCAACAATGATAACACATACAGAACTTATTCAGAAATTTTAAAACGTGTTAAAAAGAAACTCAGATTCTTGGTTTGATAAAACAATTGATAAAATATCAAGAAAAAGATGTTGAAGATTTCCTGAATTATGAGAGAGAAAAAAGGATATGCTCAAAATACATTGAAAAAAAGATTATCAATTATTAAAACAAGCCTTTGGAATAGCAAAAGAAAGAAAATATATTCAAGATGATTTCTTTGCAGGATATTATGGAATAAAATGCCTCAAAAGTATTGTAAAAACAGAAAAAGTAAAATCTTTTTATATTGATGATTTTAAAAAATTATTAATATATCTTTATAGTTCAGATTTTAAATATTCATAGAGATGAATATTTAATAGCAATTCATTAATGGGTTACGTATTGGAGAAGTTTTGGGTTTAAAAAAACAAGATGTAGATTTAGACAATGGGTTATTACACGTAAAAAGAACTACAACTTTAGATAAACAAGGACATACTATTTTAGGAGATAGAACCAAAACACCAAGTGGAGAGCGTGATATTGTGCTTACTGAATTAACACAGCCAGTTTTAGAACATGCCATTAAAAAATATGAAACCAAATGAAAATGATTTATTATTCTGTAATAAAAAATGGAAAGGTTTTTACAGATAGTGCCTTAAATAGTTGCTTAAAAAGAATATGCAAATTTGTTGGAATCGAAGACAATGCTCATAATCACAAATTAAGACATTCATATTCTACAAATAGTTATTCTGTTGGAATTGATTATAAAGTTATGGAAGAAACTTTGGGGACATTCGGATATAAAGGCAAACAATGGACATTTACACGGATCTTCCAATAGAAACTCAACGAAAAGAGTTGCAAAAATATGTTGATAGTGTTAAAATGCTTTTGGGTGATTCTATCAATGAATATACAAAAGAAGAAAATCGTTAAATCCTTAGAAAATACTAAGGATTGATATAGAAGGAATAATAAGACTGAAAAGCTAGTTTTTTCTAGAATTATGTTCTAGAATTGAAATAACGTCTGAAACGTTTGATATATAAGGGGGTGACGAAATGCAAAAGCAAGTCACCTCGACCATATTTATAGGAAGTCCAACCTTAAATAGGGACATTAAAAGAAAAGACTTAAGGCAAATTCCAAGTCTTTTTCTATAAAAAAAAGAGGTAATTGTTATGAAAATTTTAGAATTCATTTTAAGTAATTAATCATTCAAATGCTATTGAAGGAAGTACACTTACTTATGCTGAAACATATGCTATTCTTTATAATGACAATAGCTTTAAAATTGAAGGAAAAAGAGCCAAGAGAAATATATGAGGCTATTAATCATAAAAAGGCTTTAGAATTAGCTTTTAAAAAAATTACAAAATAATGAAGAATTTGATGAAAGATTTATAAAAATTTAAATGAAACTATAAATAGAGATATTAAAGATGCAGAAGGTTATAGGACTGTACAAGTATTTATACGAGGTAGTGAACATATTCCACCACAACCTGAAAAAGTACCAAATTTAATGATGTATTATATATATAATTATAATCATGATGAGCAAGATATATTCAATAAAATTGCTAGATATCATATTGAATTTGAAAAAAAATACATCCTTTTGAAGATGGAAATGGAAGAACAGGAAGATTACTTATAAATTATGAATTGTTGAAAAATGATTTACCACCTATTGTTATAGCAAAAAGAAGATAGAATAAAATATTTTGAATTTTTAAGAAATACTGAAGTCAATGGATTAGCCGAATGGCTAAAAGAATTACCCGATAGAGAATCGGAGAGAATGGAGAAGTTTGGATATAAAGTTAACTTAGTTTAAAATAATGTTTAAAATGTAGAAAAGTTAACATATTTATGAAAAATATAAAAATGGAGCGGAAAAATTAGTAAAATTCTTCTGCTCCATTTTTTATAAAGGTTGCTATACTATAAATCTACTTTGTACCCCTTGCAATAATCTGATTATGAGGGCTATAAGTATCTTTAGAAAGAAGTGTTCTTGAAACTTCTTTTCCATTTAGTTTTAAAACCTTATAAGCTACTGATGTAGAACCATTAGAACCAGCTTGAACAACTTTAGTTTTTCCTTTTGCAAGAGAAGAATCAGTTGTATATACAGTAGAATACTTTACAGTTCCAGTTTTATAAGAAATAAGTTCAACATCATATTCAACATCTTCTTTGCAGCCATAAACGCTAATATATAATTTTTTATTAGAAGTTTTGGCAACTAATTTTATAGGATATTTTCTGCTATTTTTTAAACTTAAAATCTGGTGCACCCCAAGATACAGTTGCATCTAATCCAATAGGAACATATCCCACAGTAAACATATGATTTACTCTATTTACAATATCTAAATTGGCTTTTTAAAACAGCATTGTATAATGTACTAGATACCTGGCAAATTCCTCCGCCATAGTCACTTGATGTAGTACCATTTGCATATACACCAGCTATTTTAAAACCAGCTTGTGGGGATACGTTTTCCAACAGTTCCATTAAAAGAAAATACTTCTCCAGGCATAAGCACAGTACCATTTATTTTAGAAGCAGCTAAAGCAATATTTGTAGAACGATTTGCACTACTTGTAGAGTAGTTTGTAGAATAAGAAGCTAGTAAATCTGGAAAAGCTTCCATTCCTAAATCATCAGTCGTAACTTTAGGATAAAGTGTTTTTTAATGGAATTGTACAAGTATCTACATTATTTGCTGCTATATTTTAGCTTCATCCATTGAAATATTAAAATCTAAACCGGTTTCAGAAGAAAATACAGCAAATGGATTTTGTGTATAATATGCATCTTTAGGCTCTTTATAAATTTCAGAATGAATCTTTTCTATGTTAATAGGTTCAGCATCTTTGGTATCTAGTGGAAGAGGTATTGAATCGGTAGAGAAAGCATTAGCTGTCATTTTATCAATAATTAAATTTTTTAATTCCTTTTTTACTACATATCCAGATTTTCCAGCTGTAATAATTAAATTATTTCCTTCAATAGCATAAGATGCCTCTGTTAATCTTCCATCTAAAGTTGCATTAATTTGGTCTGTAATTGCATTAAGTGAATCCAAACTATATAAAAACTCTGATTTATATTCTTCTTTTTGTAGTAAAGAAGTTAATATATCAAAATTATTTTTGAATATATGACCAGTCCTACCAATTGAGTAAGCCTTAGAAATAGAATCATCTATATTATAAGAACAACCTAATTCAGCTGGTAAAGCATTAAAAATTTGTTCATTATTACTGAAAACTAAATTAGTATTTAAGCGTTCATTTAATAAACTAGAAACTTTCTCTTTAGCTTCATCTTTAGTAAGATTAGATACATCTATTCCTAAAATTGATATTCCAGAAATTATTTTATTACTATTCATATTTAAAATTGCAAAAATAGTTGAAAATATTGTTAAAAGAATTATAAAAACAATTAAACAAATAATTATAATAATTGATTTTTTTTACTTTTTGGGTCTATTTTTCTTTTTGGGCTACTATTTTTTATAATCTGTTCAGCTTCTTTTTAGCATTTGAGTAGCTTGGACAGAAGGGTCATTAGAGTTAAAAAGTATATCGCGTTCATAAAATCTCTCCTAAAATCTTCTATATTATATTAAACAATAAATAAAAAATATTTGTAAATATAAAATTGTATTTTTTACTTTATTTTTTGATATACTATTGATATAATATATGAAAAAAAAAAAGTTTTAGGGAGGTTATATGGAAGAGTTATTAAGAAATAGAAAATCAGGATGGGAAGAAATTTCAGAAGAAGAAAAAGAAAAGATATTTAAATTTACAGACGAGTATATTGAGTTTATGAATTCTGCAAAAACAGAAAGAGAGATAGTTAAAAAAACAGAAGAAATAGTAAGAAAAAAAATGGGTTCAAATCTTTGGAAGAATATTCTGAATTATATCCAGGAGATAAGGTATATTATATAAATAGAGAAAAAAATATTTATATAGCAGTAATAGGAGAAGAGAACTTAGAAGGTGGCATAAACATTGTAGGTGCACATATAGACTCACCTAGATTAGACTTAAAACCAAATCCATTATATGAAGATGGAGAACTAGCATATTTTAATACACATTATTATGGTGGAATAAAAGAAATACCAATGGACAGCAATTCCACTTGCAATTCATGGAGTTATAGTAAAAGAAAATGGAGAGAAAGTATATATTTCACTAGGTGAAAACGATGATGAACCAGTGTTTACAATTACCGATTTATTACCTCATTTAGCTAAAGAACAGCAACAAAAAGAAAGTGTCAGAAGCAATTAATGCAGAGAATTTATCTTTATTGATAGGAAGTATTCCAAGCAAAGATGATAAAGATTCAAAAGATAGAGTAAGAGACAATATTTTAAGATTATTAAATAGAAAATATGGTATTACAGAAGAAGACTTTGTAAGCAGTGAACTAGAAGTAGTACCAGCATTTTAAAGCTAGGACACTTGGGCTAGATGAAAGCTTAATTAGTGCATATGGACAAGATGATAAAAGTTTGTGCATATACCTCTTTAAGAGCAATACTAAATATAGAGAAACCCTAAAAAACAGCAGTATGCTTATTTTCAGATAAAGAAGAAATCGGAAGCATGGGAAACACTGGAATGGAATCACATGTATTTGACACATTTATATCAGAATTACTTAACAAAACAAGAATTAATAGACCAAACTTGCTTGACAAAGTATTTTGTAATTCAAAAAATGTTATCAGCAGATGTGGATGCTGGTGTGGACCCATTATATATTTCTGTTTCAGATACAAATAATGCGGGATTTTTAGGATTAGGAGTAAGCTTAAACAAATATACAGGTTCTGGTGGTAAATATAATGCTTCTGATGCAAACGCAGAATATGTGGGAGAAATAAGAAGAGTATTTAAGAAAAAATGGCATTAGATATCAAGTTGCAGAGCTTGGCAAGACAGATGTTGGAGGAGGTGGAACAATAGCATATATACTAGCCAATAAAGGAATAGATGTTATTGACTGTGGAGTACCGGTTCTTTCTATGCATTCACCATATGAAGTTACTTGCAAATATGATATATATTATGCATATAAAGCATATGAGGCATTTTTTAATATGTAATTACATTTTAAATTGAATCTGAACTATTAAACCAAAAAGTTTAGTAAGGCAGATTCTTTTTTTTATGTGAATTTTATGTGAAAAGATGTAATATTTGTTGAAACGAAAAAATATAATGATAAGATTGACTGAAAATTGAGAAAGTGTTAGGGGAAACACATGGTACAAAATGTTAATAAGGAGGAACGAAAAATGTTGCAGGTAAAAATGTAACAAAAAGGTATGGCAGCTTTTTAGCAGTTGACAACATTAGTTTTGAAATAAAAGACAATGAAATTATAGGTTTTTAGGCCCAAATGGTGCAGGAAAAAAAGTACAACAATGAATATGATAACAGGATACATAGAACCAACAAAGGGAAAAATTATAGTAAATGGAAAAGATATAGCAAAAGAGCCTAATAAAGTCAAAAAGCAAATTGGATATATGCCAGAAAGTGTTCCATTATATCAAGAACTTACTGTTAGAGAATTTGTGAATTATATGGCAGATTTAAAATATGTAAAAGAAAAGATAAAAAGCAGAAGTAGATAAAGTTTTTAAATCAAGTTGGAATAGATAAAGTACAAAATAAGTTAATAAAAAAACTATCTAGAGGATATAAACAAAGAGTAAGTTTAGCAGGAGCACTTATTGGAAATCCGGAAATCTTAATTCTAGATGAGCCAACAGTAGGACTAGACCCAAAACAAATAACTGAAATAAGAGAGCTAATAAAGAGCTTGGGAAAAAAAGCATACTGTAATTTTAAGTTCACACATTTTGTCTGAAGTAAGTCAAATTTGTGAAAAAGTAATAATTATAAATAAAGGAAAAATACTTGCAATAGATACGCCTAAAAATTTAGAGGAACAGTTTAAAGAAAAAAATAGCATATATGTAACTGTTGAGGATAAAGAAGAAAAACTAGAAAAAGTTACAAATAAAATTGCAGGAATAAAGGAAATAAGAAAAACAAGGGCAAACCCAAATGGAAGCATAGAATATTTGTTAATTGCAGAAGATGGAGTAGACTTAAGAAAGGAAATTTTTGAATCATTCCTAAAAACAATATTAATATAGTAGAATTAAAAAATGTAGAATCCACACTTGAGGATGCTTTCTTAAAACTAATTAATGATAAAGAAGAAGAAATTAAAACTCAAATTGAAGAAGAGGAAATTAAGAAGAAAAAAGAGATGCCGAATTAGAAAAAATGAATAAAGAGGAAAGAAAAAAGGCTATAAAAGAAGACAAAAAGATAGAAAAACAAAGAAAAAAAAGAAGCGTTTGATAAAAGAATGGGAAGAGGATAAGAAATTAGCTAAAGAAGAAAAAGAAAAAGAGTAAAAAGCAGAAAAAGGATGAGCTTAAGGAAAAAAATAAAAAAAGATAAAAAAGACAAGAAGGAAAAAACAAAAAAAGAAGGAGGTAAAAAATAATGTGGGCGATTATTAAAAAAGAATTTAAATCATATTTTCTATCTCCAATAGGATATATATATATAGGAATATTTTTTTGTTAATGTGTAGTGTTTTTTTTATTTAGATGTATATTACTATTCAAGTACAGATTTTACATATATGTTTGGTTCAGTAGCTACAATACTTACATTTATAGTTCCGCTTATAACTATGAGAATGTTTTCGGAAGAAAAAAATGGTACAGAGCAATTACTTTTAACATCTCCTAGAAGTATTTCATCAGTAGTAATTGGAAAATTTATTGCAGCAGCATTAGTAGTACTTGTATCAGTAGTATTTACTCTTATATACTATGGAATATTATGCTACTTTGGAGAGCCTCAATTAGGAAAATCATTAATAGCAATTTTTGGGATTTGCACTTCTTGCAATTGCGTATATATCATTTTTGGAATGTTTGCATCAAGCTTAACAGAAAATCAAATAATTGCAGCTGTAATTTCAGTAGGATTCTTCTTATTATCATGGTTCTTGCCAAATTTCAGCAGCAGCAGTTTTCAGACTTCTCTTTAATGAATGCATTTTATATGTCATTTATAAATGGAGCAATTTCAATACAAAATTTAGTACTATTAGTATCTTTTGCAGCATTATTTGTTATATTCACAATAATGGTAATGCAAAGAAGAAAAAGTGTTAAATAATTGAAGGGAGAAGGTAGAATGAAAAAATTTATACATACAATAAAAACAAAATGGATAAAAGATACAACTCTTACAATTGCCTTGGTAGCGATACTAATAGCGGTATTTATATTTGTAAATTTGCTTTTTATAAAATTAGACTTAGCTCCACTTGATTTTACGGCAGAAAAAATTTATAGTTTATCAGATGAGTCAAAAAGAGCAAATAAAAAATGTAGGACAAAATGTAACATTATTTTTTTGGATATGATGAAGACTCATCAGTAGTAACACTTGCAAAAAGATATACTGATGTAAATGATAAAATAAAAATACAAGTAATAAATACTTCTGAAAGACCAGACTTAGCAGCAACTTATGGAGTTAGTACAAGTAGTAAACTAGTTGCTATACAAGCAAGTGAAAGATATAAAATAATAGATTCAAGTGAAATGTATACATATGATACAACAACATATGAAACAATAGATATTACAGAGCAAAAAACTAACAAATGGAATTTTTAGATGTAACCGTATTAAAGAAACCACAAATATATTTTTAGCAGGACATGGAGAATATGGAATAAATTCATCAGCTCCAATGGCAACACTTGGAACATACATTGTAAACGATATAAATGATGTGAAGACTTTAGACTTACTTACTTCAGATATGCCAGAAATATGTGATGCTTTAGTAATTGCAAATCCAACAAGTGACTTTACAGATTTAGAAACAGAAAAAATCACTAATTATATAAATAATGGTGGAGACATATTATGGATGCAAGACCCATATGCATTTAATCAAGAAAATAAAGAAATAGGGCAATTCCCAAATGTTAATAAAGTACTTTCATTATATGGAATCAAATTTTCAAAAGGTGTAGTTTGTGAAGAAGAAACGTCACACATGGTAGCAAAATAGTCCAGATTTAATTATTCCCAAACATGACATATAATAGTATTGTAAAAAGACATATATACAGATGGTTCAATTATACTTATGGACTCAGGAAAAATAGAAACAGTTTCAGATGAAGAATTAGAAAAATTAGGAGTTACAGCAAGTGCATTCCTAAAATCAAGTGATAAATCTTTTTTATAGAAGATATAAATTCAGATATTACAAAAGATTAGATACAGATGAAAATGGTCCATTTGTTTTAGGTGAAATATTAACTAAAAAGATATCAGAAGAAAAAAGTTCTACACTTGTAGCATATTCAAATGGATTGTTTGCAACAAACTATCAAGTAAACTTTTCAGGAACAGTTACAATTCCGTTAGCACTAAGAAACAATAAAGATATTGTATTAAATACAATTGCATATTTATCTAATAGAGAAGATACGATTAGAATTAGAAAAAAATACAGGTCAAGTAGCATATACAGCAACAGAGAGGCAAAATAGAATAGTATTATGGACAATATTTACTATACCAGTAATAATAATAATAACTGGAATTATTGTTGCTATTGTAAGAAAAAGAAGAAAATAGAATAAAAAGTAGCACTATATTTAAAAATATAGTGCTATTCTTCTCTAGAAAGAATAAAAAAGTATAAAAATTTGGAAATGCCTCATTTGTTTTACTTGCAAAAAATAAAAAACTAGTATAAAATAATAAAAATATATGAGGAAAAAAACTATGGATAATAAAGTAAGAGTAAACTTCAAAGATAAAAAAAAAAATTTCAAAGAAGAAATTAGCATTAGTAATATCATTAGGAATATTAATTATAATAGCGATTGTTATAACATCTTTATACATTGCAAATATAAATGTAAGAAACTGGATGGATATGTATATATTTAGAAAAAACGTAATAGAGGAAAGACTAGACACTATTGACTTAGAAAATGAAAATTCATCAATATATGCATATGACAATCACATAGTAATTTTAGAAAATAATGTACTTAGTTTTTATAATCAAGTAGGCAAAAAAACTTCTATAAATGTATCTATAACTACACCAATTTTTTGAATCAAGCGGAAACTATTTACTAGTTGCCGACAAAGGAGGAAAAGAATGTATATTTAATATATAATACAAAGCCTTCAATGGCAAAAAAACTATGGATGGAAATGTTTCAGAAGCGGTAGTTAACAAAAATGGAGCAGTGGGAGTAGTACTTACAGGAACAACATATAAGTCAGTAATTGTAATGTATGGAATAACAGGAAATGAAGAATTTAAAAACATATTTGTCATCTACAATAGCAGTAGATATAGCAATTTCAGAAAATAGCCAGAATTTAAGCTTTGCAGAAATAAATACATCTGGAACAATAATTGATTCAGTGGTAAAACAATTTCAGTAGAAAAAAGCAAAAACTCACCAGCAGAAGCAATTATAAATACTTATAAACCTGAAAGTAATAGTATAATTGTAAAATTAAAATACAATAAAGAAAAATTGATTTGCCAATATGATAATTCAGTATATATGTTGAATGATGGAAATAGTACTAAACTTCTTGAAATAAATAATAATTCATTGTTTGTAGATATAAATGTTTTAGGATATATATGTAACCTTGTAGAAAATCAAGCAGGAATACTTACAAGTGAATATGAACTAAAGATTATGGATGTAGATAACAAAAAAGAAGTTCATATATATTAAATTCTATGCCTAAAAGTCTATATTGTAGCAATAACATAATAGGAATAAATATGGGAAATGATATAGAATTTGTAAATCATAATGGATGGTTAATAAAATCATTTTCATCAAAGCAGAGCTTTAAAGATGTAGTTATAGGGGAAAAAATAATAGGTATAGTTTATAAAGACAGAGTGGAACTAATAACAATATAAGTTTTACACAAACTCTTTATAAAATGTGAATAAGCCAAATGAAAAAGGAGAAAAAAATGGTAATTGATATTATAATTATAGCAGTTATGGCAGGAGCCATATTTTTGGGAGTAAAAAAAGGTCTGATTTCATGTTTAATAGATGTATTAGCAGTAATAATTGCATTAGTGTTAGCAATTATGCTTTGTAATAATAAGTAATTTTATAATTAAAAATACGAATTTTGATGAAACAATAAAAAAATGCAATTGTAGAAAACATACCTTTTAAATGATGCGGATTTTTAAAGTACAAGAAAATGCGAATTTACCAAAACCAGTTGTGGACTATATAAATGGAATAACTGAAAATGCTACTGGTGCAAAAGATGAAGCAATAAATACTATTGCAAATGAACTTACAAGCGGAATAATTATGGTAATTGCTTTTGTAGGAATATTTATAATTGTAAGGTTAGTTTTAGTATTAATCAAAATAGTATCAAAATTAATTGATAAGATACCAGGGCTTAAACAAATAAATAAGCTTGGTGGAGGAATATGTGGAGCAGTAGAAGGAGCAATAATTGTATATGCAATATTTGCTGTTATTTCAATAATTTCACCAATGATTGCCGAGACAAACATAATAGAACTTATACAAGAGTCTAATATTGGTTCAGCGATGTATAATAATAATGCAGTACTAAAGTTTATTTATAAATAAACTTTAGCAATTACTAGAAAAAAATCTTAAGAAAATATATCTTGATATTTGAATGAATTTTGCTATACTGTATAAAGTTTAAAACATACCTTTAAAAGCTAAGCGAGAAAGGATATAATTAATATGAGTAAAAAGGTTAAGGAAACAAAAGTTAATAAAAAGAAAAAAATCACATATAGTTCTAAAAATATTTCTTATAATACTTTTAATAGCATTAATTGTAGGCGGAATATTTGCATATAAAGTATATAAGAACGGAGGAGGCCTTACTGGTATAGTAACAACATTAATAGGTACTGATCCAGAAAAAGCAAAAGAATATGCCAGACTTTTTATTGCTTGCTAATGGGTAAAAGTCAAAATATGACAGATACAATAATAGTCGCAAAATATAGCCCAAATACAGGAAATGCAGCGCTTTTATCAATACCAAGAGATAGCTTTGTAGGAAAGAATAAAAAAAGCAGCAACTGCTTCAGATAAAATAAACTCAAAATATCAGATTAGTCCACAAAAAACAATAGATGCGGTAAATGATTTGACGGGACTTAATATAAAATACTATGTTACAATAGATACAGCAGCACTTAGACATCTAGTTGATGCAATTGGAGGAGTAACATTTAACGTTCCAATAAATATGGATTATGATGACAGTTCTCAAGATTTATATATTCATTTAAAAGCAGGAGAACACCTTTTAAATGGAGAACAAAGCAGAATGGGTAGTAAGATTTAGACACAATAATAATGGAACATCTTATCCAGTGAGTTATGGAGATAATGACCTAGGAAGAATGAGAACTCAAAGAGAATTTATTATGGAAGTAGCAAAACAGACATTAAAAAATTGAAAACATAACAAAAATAAATGAAATTTTAAAAATTGCAGAAGAAGAAGTTGAAACAAACATTGACTGGAATACAATGTCCAATTATATACCTGCATTAATGAATTTTAAACCAGAGAATATTAGAACAGAAACGTTACCAGGTGTTCCAGAATACTGTAATGGAGTAGCAGTATATTTAGTAAATGAAACAAAATCAAAGAATTAGTAAATGAGTTATTTCTAACAGATGAAGGAAATACAAGTGAAAATGGTGAAATAAATACTAATGAGGTTAATGCTGGGAAAGTCGAAGAAAAAGCTTTTTAAAGTAGAAATTTTAAATGGAACGGGAAGTTCTACGAAACTTCAAAAAGCAATAGAACAATTAAAAGCACAAGGATATAAAGTAACAAAACAAGGAACGACTAATATAGCTTCAGAAACCACAATTATAAATCGAACTCAAAATACATCTAAAGAAGAAAATTCATTAAAAGCACTTCTAGGAGCAGGTGTTCCTATAACAGGTGAGAATAATTCAAATGTAGACTTTACAATTATTTTAGGTAGAGATTATTAAAAAAGAGGATTAAGGAAGCCTTAATCCTCAAATAAATTTATTTTTTTTTTGACCTTCTTGTCATACAGATTATTATTACTAGTAATAAAATAAATAAAATCCCAAGCAATAAAATGAAATTCATAGTACTAGAGCTATATACATCATGTGAAGCCATTAAATCAGTAGAATAATCAATTCCATCAATCGTATAAGTAATTGTAGCTACTACTTGACCTTTAGAAATAGGAGCGAAAGTATTTTTAAAACTAATTTTAGGAGTTATATCCAATACATTTTCGCTTTTTTGTAAGGCAAGTAAGGGTAGATGCACAAATTAAATCCAAAGTGCTTGTTTCTTTAGTTCCATTTATAATAGTAATAGTTTTAAATATATCTCCATTTTTTATTAATGTCGAAGCCTTATAATTGTTAAAACCATAATCAAATAACTTTATACAATCACTTTCTCTTGTAGAAGTTCCATCTTCTAATTTTTTCACCACCAAGAATTACTGCAATTAAGTGTGAATCGTCTTTTTTGGCAGTGGCTATTATACAAGACTTAGCAGGGTCTGTATATCCAGTCTTCATCCCAGTTGCATATTTGTAATAGTATTTACTTTCTGACCTTAAAAGTGGATTTGTAGTTTTATATTCAGTAAAGTTATTTACTGCGTTTTCTGGCAAGGAATAAGAAGCTTTTTGCACAAATACTAGTTATAATAGAATTACTATATGCATATTTTCCTATTAATGCTAAGTCATAGGCAGTAGAATAATGAGCTTCATTATGAATTCCATTAGGATTTACAAAGTTTGTATCTAAAGTGCCAAGCTCTTTTGCTTTTTGGTTCATCATTTCTGAAAATTTGGTTATACTGTTTTCAAATTCTGTTTTAGCTTCATTTGAAGAATCAAGTAAATGATTTGAATTATTCTTATTTACAATATATTCTGCTAAAGCATATGCCGCATCATTTGCAGAATATATAAGAGTAAGATTTCAAAGTTGTTCTACTGTAAAAAAACTTGACCAGGTTTAATAAAACCAACTGAATAAGTTGCAGGAACAGAGTTAACTGCATAATGACTAATTTTACTTTATCTTGCAGATTACAATTTTCTACTGTTAAAATAGCAGTCATAACTTTGGTTGTACTTGCTGGAAATAACCATTCTTTAGAATTTTTCTCAAATAAAATTTTTTCCAAATTTTGCATCAATTAAAATAGCCGCATTAGATTTTACATCTGGTTCATTACTTTCTGCTTCTAATGTATTTAAATCACTGCTAATATTAAAATCAGTAGCATTAACAACTAATGAACTCAATATAGTAATTAACAAAAACAAAGTAAAAAATTTTTTTTAATAATTTCATGTTAGCTCCTTAAAAAATATACAAAAATATAATAACAATAATTTGATAATAAATCAAGTATAAAACTTGAAGAAAGGGTAATTTTATGAAGGATTTTATATTAAAATTAACCAAAAACAAAAGATTATTGCAATAGTAATTCTTATTTTAAGTTCAATAATATTATTCACAATTATATACAAAAATTTATATGCGGAAGAAGATTTAGAAGAGGAGGTTATTCTTACAAATGAAATAAATATTGTAAAAAGAAAATGTTGCAGAAGATAAAAAAAAGAAGAAAAAGTAATTGTACATGTAGTAGGCGAGGTAAATGAACCAGGTGTAGTGTCACTTATAGAAGGCTCAAGGATAATTGACGCAATAAATGCAGCAGGAGGAAAAAACAGAAGAAGCAGATTTGTCTAAAATAAATTTGGCGTATATAGTAGAAGATGGCACACAAATATATATACCAAGAATAGGTGAAAATATGAATGAAACAGAGTTTATTTCAGGAGATGCAGGAAAACGGTGTTATATCGGGAAAAAGTTCAGAGGTAGAAGAACAAACAAATGCAAAAGTTAATATTAATACCGCAAGTAAAGAAAAACTAGAAACACTTCCAGGAATAGGAGAAACAACAGCACAAAAAATAATAGATTATAGAGAACAAAATGGAAAGTTTAAAACAGTAGAAGACTTATTAAATGTAACAGGAATAGGAGAAGCTAAATTTAATAATTTAAAAGACAAAATAGTAGTATAAGTTATTAAATAGGAGTTTTGATTGGTGAAAAAACAAATTATAAATGAAAAAAAATGCCAGAAAATTAAGGGAATAGATGCAAATGGTGTTTACATAAGAGATAAAATATGGTATAATAATAACGAAACTTTTGACAAAAACAGGGTCAATGGACCCACTTTCTGCTATAATAAAAAAGAAAAAACGGAGGAATACAAGATGCAAGATGAAAAAATGACACCAGCAAAGGTATTCTTGGCTGGCCAAATTTTTGGGCAGCTAGCCCTAGACCACATAACAGGAGAACGGCGATTTTACGGAGGAAAGGTTTATGTAAATATTGATGGGAAAGAATGTTTTGTCCCAATCATGGCAACAGAAGAAGTTTTTAAAAATGTAACCTTTCACCAAGCCTGTTGGGTAATAAATGGGTCAAAATCGAAGGATTTTTTAAACTCATTTAAGCCACAAAATGGACAAACTAAAATCTTTGTCTATGTTTCTCGTATAAGCATTGCGAGAAGTGAAGAAGAAAGGTTTTACCAAAATGCGGTATATCTCTCAGGAAAAGTGAAATCAAACCAATTTCTTGGAAGAATAAATCCAAGAATCGGGAGAAAGCTGAATTTTGGATGGAGGTTCAGCGTTACAATACAATGGTGGACCAGATACCGGTGTATTGTAAGGGGAAAAACTGCAAAAAAGCAACTCACTTTTTCATAAATAAGGAAGTGAGTCTGAAAGGACAGTTAAACACAAGATGTGGAACGTCTTGTGAGCCCAGCTGTGAAGTTTGGGCAAAAGAATTAGAATGAAAAATAGCAGAAAGATGGAGGGCTTAGCGAAGATACTGTTTCAGTAGCATCGCTTTAGGCCCTCTTTAATTTTGTTATAACAGAAATTAAAAATTCTATCCAAATAATATATCTAAAAAAATGTTTACTTATAATTATTTTGTTCCATATATTCTTTTTCAATATCATATATACTTTGCTTTGTGTATGCTAAAGATAATAGATTTACAAATTACCAAGTAGACATTAATAGTTTATATGATATAAAAGAATATATTCCGTCGAAGAAGAACTTTCACAGATAGATAAATATCAAAGGGTTTTATGTAGGAAGATATGAGACAGGAATGTCCGAAAATATACCAAAGGTATCAGATGTAGATACTGAAGGAGATGTAATAAATATAAATAATAGTGAACTTAAATATAATAATAGAACAATAAAGCCAGTTATTATGCAAAGGGAAAAGAAGTTTGGAACTTTATAGATAGAGATAATGCAGATAAAATATCAAGAAAAATTGCAAATAACGAAAGTGTAAAAAGTGGACTAATTACAGGAAAACAGTGGGATACAATGTTAGCATGGTTTATAGAAAGTGGAATATATAATAACAGCAGTGAAGCAGACAAATACTATGCGGAATTGGAAATTTTTATAATTCAGAATATACCATAAATGGCTTGCATGGAATAGAGAAAAGATAATATGGTTAGTTGGAATAATGGGGAATATCATAAAGCTACAAAAGAAAAAAAGCATATTTAGGGTCAGGAGTTCATAATAATAGTAAAGTAAATAATATTTATGATGTATATGGAAACCTTTGGGAGAAAACGACAGAAACAGATAAGGATGGAAAAATGATACAAAGAGGTATAGGTGCAAATGCTGGTTCAAACAAGGCGGCTGGGGTGCATAGGCATGGAGATAAAGATGAAGCGGGAAGTGTCGGAGGATTTAGAATAGTTTTATATGTCTTATAAAATTATTTAAAATAATGCAAGTTGAAGAGCAAGTAATTAAGTTGAAAATTACTTGCTCTTCATGATATAAAACCACAAATTAGTAAGGTTATAGAAATTAAAACATAAAATTTAGATATAAAAAAGAGGAGAAGATTTTGAATAAAGAGAGTTTGCGTTTAACAACAGCACAATTTGCAAAATTACATAATGTAAACAAGCGTACACTTCATTATTATGATAAAATAGGCTTGTTTTCTCCTAATAATAAAGGTGAAAATAATTATCGATATTATGATGCTTTACAAAGTATAAACTTTGAATATATACGTATGTTTAAAGAATTAAACATGACTATAAGTGAAATAAAAGATTATGTGGAAAATCCAAATGAAAAAAGAATTTATTAAAATTATAGATGAAAAATCTTGTGAAATAGAAAAGGAAATAAAAAATTAAATAGAATAAAAAAGATTACTTAATGATAAAAAAGAGCAACTGATACTTAGTATGGAAAAAGAAAATATGACAATTCAAGTCATTCAATGTGAACAAGAAGAATTATTAACAGTACCATTTGCATTTAAAGATGAAGATTTGCAAAATCTGTTTTCATATATAAAAAGAAAAGTGGGGGAATAGAACAATGTAGAGCAGGTGTAGGCAGTTATATTTCTTTTAGAGAAAGTTAAAAATAAAAAATTTGAAGAATATGATGGATTATTTACCCCAGTTTAAACAAAAACGGAAGGACTGTTACAAAATTAAAGGAAAAATACTTATGTGGATATATAAAAGGAAGTTGGGATAAGTTACCTATGATGTATGAAAAAATGTTAGAATATGCAGAGAAAAATAATCTGCAATTAACAGGAGATGCTTATGAAAAGGGACTAAATGATTTTGCTATTAATAATGAAGAAGAATATGTTACACAAATTTTAATAAAAATTGAAGAATAATACTTGACTTTACACTTACTAGATACTTTATACTAAAAAGTAGAAAAGGAGTGTATTGTATGAAAAAAAGAGATATTATTTAGAGAATTTAAAGAGGAAGATTCAAAAGTAATTGAAGAAATTATTATAGAGGCATGGAAATATAATGACCTTTGTTCTTCAAAAATTGCACACAAGATGGCAAAAGTATTTTTAAGCAGTTGTTTAACAAATCAAACTTATACGCAAGTAGCATTATTAAATAATGAGCCAATTGGAGTAATAATGGCAAAAGACACTAAATCACATAAATGTCCTTTAAAATATAAAATAAGACAGGCAAAGGACATAATATCGTTATACTTATCAAAAGAAGGAAGAAAGACATCAAAAATCTTTTTCAAATGTAAGTGAAATTGATAAAGAACTTTTAAATGAATGTAAAAAGGAATACGAAGGAGAAGTAGCATTTTTGCAATATCTAGTAAAGCTCGTGGAAATGGAATTGGGAAGGAAATGTTTGGTGATATGTTAAAATATATGAAATCACAAAACGTTAATAATTTTTACTTATATACTGATACAAGTTGTAACTATGGCTTTTATGAACATCAAGGTATGAAGAGGTGCGCTGAAAAATCGCAAAATTTTGTTATCAATGGACAAGATGCAAAAATGACATTTTTTATATATGATTTCTGTATTAATGAAATTATGAAATAATAAAATTGACGAAATGTAAAATCATTAAAATGAATGATGTATGAAAAAATAAAGGGGGGAAAAATTGATATGGAAAGAAAAGTGATTTTATATATTTCACAGAGTTTAGATGGATTCATTGCAGACAATACAGGTAGAGTAGATTGGATTATTGGCAATAATAAAGAGTATATTAGTGATTATGGATATGAAAGCTTTATAAAAATATAGATACAGTTATTTTAGGGTGCAAATACATATAAACAGATAAAAAATGAATTATCACCAGACAAATGGGTTTATGAAGACTTACAAAGTTATGTTTTTACTAATGAAAAAAGTAAAAATACTGAAAATATAAAATTTGTTAATATGAATATAGAAGAACTAATAGAGAGATTAAAACAAGAAAAAAGAAAAAACATATAGATATGTGGAGGAGCAAATTTGGTAAATCAATGTTTAAAAAATGATTTAATTGATGAATACCAGATTACAACTGTTCCAGTAATTCTAGGAAACGGAATTAGACTGTTTGAGAAAAATGGTAAAAAAAATAAAACTAGAATTGAAAGAAATAAAAGAAGAAAATGGATTAGTAATTGGAAGATATACTAAGGAGTAAATTCTGTGTATGTTACAAAATTTAAAATGTAAAAAATAAAACGCTTGATATATAAGCGTTTTATAAATTAATATAAAATATTTTTAAAATAAAAAAAGAGGCTAAAGCCTCTGAAATTGGTTGCGGGGGGAGGACTCGAACCTCCGACCTTTGGGTTATGAGCCCAACGAGCTGCCAACTGCTCCACCCCGCGATGTGTTGACTTTTATATTATACATCTTAGAAGCCAAACTTGTCAATAGTTTTTCGAAAATTAACAAAAAATGTATGATAAAAAGTAGATATTACTATATTATATGATAATTAACAAAAATATTAATAAAAAATATTTTGCTACGCATTTAATAAATTTACTAGTTGTAAAAGAAGTATAGATATGATATTATAAGCGAAAGATTAAAATACGAGGAGAAAAATATTATGAAGGATAAGAAAGATAAGAAAAAAAGAAAATGAAACTACAAAGAATTATAAAACTTGCATATAAAAGAAAATAAACGAAGTTCATTACTTTTATACATGATTTTAAGAGCATTAGTTATCGTTTGTATGATTTTGCAAATTTTACATGGAAACTTTGGAAATGCCATGCTTTGCATGTTATCTTTAATATTACTATTGGTTCCTTTATTTGTTCAAAATAGATTCAAAATAACACTTCCAAATGGGCTAGAGATAGCGATATATTTATTTTATATTTTCCGCAGAAATATTAGGAGAAATACACAATTTTTATGGAGTAATTCCTTTTTGGGATACAATGCTTCACACAATAAATGGATTTTTGGCAGCAGCAGTAGGATTCTCAATAGTAGATTTATTAAATAAAAACAGCAAAAAGCTTTTAAACTTTCACCAATATATTTATGTATAGTGGCATTTTGCTTTTCAATGACAATTGAGTAATATGGGAATTTTTTGAATTTGGAATGGACAGCTTCTTCAAAACAGATATGCAAAAAGATAGAATTATAGAGACAATTTCATCAGTAGAATTAAATGAACTTGGAAAAAATGAAGCAGTTGTACTAGAGAATATAGGAGGAACAATTATACTTGGAAAAAACGGAGAAGTACTTCAAGTAGTTGATGGGGGATATTTAGATATTGGAATAATAGATTCAATGAAAGATTTAATAGTAAACTTTGTTGGAGCATTTGTATTTTCTATATTTGGATATATAACATTAAGAAAAAATAAAAATAATTTTATTCAAAACTTTGTACCAACAAGAGAAAAGCGAAAAATACCTAAATCAGTAAAAAAAGAGTTAAAAAATATGATATAAAGACAGAATAAAGATATTAGAGGCAAAAATGGGAAAGAAACTATTAATAACAGAAAAGCCTTCGGTAGCAATGGAATTTGCAAAGGCATTAAAAATAAATACAACTAGAAAAAATGGTTACCTAGAATCAGAAAAATGGATAATAACTTGGTGCGTAGGCCATTTAGTAACAATGAGCTATCCAGAAAAATACAATGAAAACCTTAAATTCTGGAGGTTAGACACATTGCCATTCATTCCAAAAGAGTGGAAATATGAAATAATACCAGCTGTTGAAAATCAATTTAATATTGTAAAAGGTTTACTTCAAAGAGAAGATGTAGAAGAAATATACAATGCAGGTGACTCGGAAGGGAAGGAGAATATATACAAAGATTAGTTTTTATGATGGCGAAACCAAACCCAAAAGCAGAAATTAAGAGGGGTGTGGATTGACTCACAAACAGAAGAAGAAATAAAAAGAGGAATAGAAGAAGCAAAAGACTCATCTGAATATGATAGCCTATCAGATAGTGCCTATTTAAGAGCAAAAGAAGATTATCTAATAGGAATTAACTTTTCGAGAATGTTATCTATAATATATGGAAGGAGACTCGCAAAAGAAATAAATGAAGAAAGAGCATCAATTTCAGTTGGTAGAGTAATGACTTGTGTATTAGGCATGATTGTCGAAAGAGAAAGAGAAATAAGGAACTTTGTAAAAGTACCATTTTATAAAATAGTAGGTAATTTTGAAAAACTTTCTGCAGAATGGAAAGTTTCAGAAGGCTCAAAACTATGGCAATCTATGAAACTATATAATGAGACAGGATTTAAAAAAGAAATTGATGCAAAAGAATTTATAAAATCACTTGAGGGGAAAAAAGCAATTGTAGAAGAAGTTAAGAAGAGCAAACAAAAAAGAAAATGCACCAATTGCTTTTTAATCTAGCAGAAATTCAAAATGAATGTACAAAAAGATTTAAAATAAAACCAGATGAAACTTTAGAAATAATACAAAATTTATATGAAAAAAAACTAGTTACATATCCAAGAACGGATGCAAGAGTGTTATCTTCAGCAGTAGCGAAAGTAATAAACAAAAATTTAAATGGAATAGCAGTAGGATACAAAGATGAGGAAATACAAGGCTATATAAAAGCAGATGAAAGATGAAAATTATAGTACCAATCTTCTAAAAACAAAATATGTAAATGATAGTAAAATAACAGACCATTATGCAATAATTCCAACAGGAAAAGGATATGAAAATTTAGAAAAACTACCAGAATTGCAAAAAAAGGTATATAATTTAATTGTAAAAAGATTTTTAGCTATATTTTATCCAGCAGCAGAGTTTAATAAAATGAATGTAACAATAAATGTAGACGGAGAGAAATTCTATGCAAGTACAAAAATTTGTACTAAAAAAGGTTACTTGGATATATTGAAAAAAAGGTAACCAGGAAGAGCAAAATATAGAAAATATTAATGTGAAAAAAGGAGAAGAACTTGCAATAGAAGGTTACAGCATAAAAGAATCAGAGACGACTCCTCCTACTAGATATAATTCGGGTTCGATAATTTTGGCAATGGAAAATGCAGGGAAGCTTATAGAAGATGAAGAATTAAGAGAACAAATAAAAGGTGCAGGAATTGGGACAAGTGCAACTAGAGCAGAAATAATAAAGAAACTAGAAAAAATTAAATATATAGAAATAAATACGAAGACACAAATAATAGTTCCAAGCCAAAAGGTGAATATATATATGATATTGTAAAAATATCAATGCCGGATATGTTAAACCCAAAACTTACAGCGAGTTGGGAAAAAAGGACTAGATATGGTTGCCAAAAAGACATAAAAGCAGAAGTCTTTATGACCAAATTAGAAGGTTACATAAATAGTAAATTTGACAAATTAGTAATTAGAAGATAAAAAATAATATGACCACAGATAGGCTTTAAAAGCTGGCAAATGCGTTAGTTACCAATAAATTACACTAGACATTTTTAGCTAATATGGTATAACTAAAAAAGTATAATTTTATTTAAGGAGGGAGTCCAATTAGTACCTTAAAAAAGCTGTAATAGGTTTTAGAAAGATAGTAAAGTTAGCTATTATTTTGACAATTGCAGCAGTAGTAATACTAGAATAATAAAGGTTTCATATAAGCAAACTTATAGTGTAAGCCTAAATGGAGAAATAATAGGTTATACACAAAACAAAATTAGTTTACAAAAGAGAATTAATGATTATATAAATTCAGGAGATAACAGTGAAATTGCATTTGTAGAGGTAAAAGATATGCCAGAATACAAAGCATGTTTGCTGAAAAAGGGAATAGAAACAAACGATGATGAAATTTTTCAAAAAGTAACATCATCAGGAACACCATATTATAAATATTATGCAATAACAGAAGATGATGAAGAAAAAAAAGGCATATGTTGCTCAATTTTCAGAAGCTGAAGATGTTGTAAATCAATTAAAAGAAAAGTCTAGTACAAATGCAGATAAGATAGGAATTGTGGAAAAAATATTCTACTGAGAAAAAGAATATACACCTATTGAAACTTGTGTAGCAAATTTATATAAGAAAAAAGAAATAGTTAAAAGGCAAGTGCCACATATAAAAAAGCACCTAAAGGTGGCAATCAGGACCAAGTGTACCAACAAACTTAGGTGTATCATTAGTAAAAACCTATTTCTGGTACAATAAGTTCAAGATTTGGAATTAGATCTAGAGATAATCATAAAGGCTTAGATATAGCAGCACCAGCAGGAACAGCTATAATGTCATCAGCAGAGGGAACTGTAATATTTTCAGGATATGGTTCAAATACAAATGGATATAGTGGATATGGAAATACAGTTGCTGTAAAATCAAATAATTCAGTAATAATTCTTTATGCGCATTGTAGTGCATTGTATGTTAGAACTGGACAGAAAGTTTCGCAAGGACAAGTCATAGCAGCAGTAGGATCAACAGGAATTTCAACAGGAAATCATTTACACTTTGAAATTAGATATAATGGAAGAGCAGTAAATCCTCAAAATTATTTATATTAATTAAAAAGCAGTTTATTTAGAAAAATCTATATAAACTGCTTTTTGATTTTTAACTTAATTCATTTTTTATTTTTTGAACTTCAGTCATATCGGCAGGGTCAGCAGGTTTATAATATCCTTTTGACTTAGCAACTTTAAAAAGTTCATATTGGAAACCTTCATTTCCGTCCCTTAACTGTTGAAGAGTTTGCCTTAATTGCATATTTTCAGTTTCGCTTATAGCTGTTTGATAACCAGTCAAACTAGCTTTGGTGCTTTCTAGCACATCATTAACCATTGTTTTTTCGTCCATAAATCCTCCTAATTTTCTAAGAAAGTCATTAATGTTTGTTTTGTATTCAAACTATCCTGAGCAGCCTTAGTAAAAAGCTGTTTAATTTGTGGGTCGACTGCAGAACTTGCGTATTGATTTAATTTCGCATAGCAAGTATCAGAAGAACCAATAAAATGTCTTAAATTTTGTAATTCGATTTTACTTAAATTAGCCATGTTATCCTCCTATCTGAATATATTTTGTACATTTTTCGAAAAAAATATAACAATAAAATTAACAATTTATAAAAAAGCAAATAAAATATAAAAAGGAGGAAAAATTTGAAAAAAATAATTTCAATATTTTTAATGAGTTTTATTATATGGCAAGTTTCAATTTCTTATTCAGAAGCAATTGAGCCAGCAAGTAAAAATATATTTGAAGGAATTGATGTTAGCAACTGGCAAGGAAATGTAAAATTTTATGAAGTTGCGAGGCAAGGAATAAAGATAGTGTATATAAAAGCAACTCAAGGAACAAGATATGTATCGCCAGTTTTTGAAAGCCAATATAAAAACGCAAAAAGATAATGGACTAAAAATTGGATTTTATCATTATGTAACAGCAAGAACCGAAGAAGAGGCAAAGGGAAGAAGCGAGATTTTTTTACTTCAAAAATTAAAGGAAAAAGAAATTGACTGCAGACTTGCAATGGATTTTGAAAGATTTGCAGAGCTATCTAAAAACGAAATAAATAAAGTTCGGTTTAGCATTTATGGAAGAATTATTTAGGCTTACAGGAAAACCATTGGTTTTGTATAGTAATTCATATACAGCAAGAACAATATGGGAAGGAGAAATAACAAAATATCCGTTGTGGATTGCAGAATATGAAGTAAGTAAACCCAAATTAGATGTTAATTGGAATACATATTATGGATGGCAGTATACAGATACGGGTGTTATAAATGGAATAAATGGGTATGTTGATAGAAATAAGTTTACAGAAGAAATATTTATAAATGGAAGTAGTGGAAATAGCGAAACTATACCAAATAACAGTGGAAATAATGTAGAAACAAAATATATGACTATACGAATAAAAAAGAGGAGATACACTATCAGAAATTGCAAAAAATATGGAACATCGGTAGAATATTTAGTAAAAATAAATAATATAAAAAATCCAAACTTAATTTATGCTGGAAATAAATTAAAAGTACCATATAATACATCAGGAGGAACCGGAGGTGATGACCCAATTGAAAGTTTCATATATATAGTAAAAAGAGGAGACACTTTATACAAAATAGCAAGAGCCTAGGAAACCACAGTAGCTAATATTGTAAGAGAAAATGGAATAAGAAATCCAAATTTAATCTATCCAGGACAACAACTAGTAATACGTGCTAAAAGGGTGTGGAGTAGAAATGGGGCATTTTTATTATAGAGTAGTAGAAGGAGATACACTGTATAGTATTGCGAGAAGATATAATACAACAATAGCTAATATTGTAATGAAAAATAGAATAAAAAATCCAAATTTAATTTATCCAGGAGAGAGATTTAGAATATGAAATAGATTGAAATTAATATAGGTTTTATAATAAGTTTTTTTTCACAATAGCTTAGTTCAATGAATATTATATACAAGTGGATAGGAGGTAATAATGGCAAAAATAAAAGTATATAATAATGATACAGATAGAATGGAAACATATTATAGAGGTGAGCTAGAGGCTATGCCATATGTAACAAATAGAACTCTTACAGTAAAAAGAATTTAGAGGTTCTAGTAAAAGTCAGACTCTTTGGACAGAAAAAAAGATGTATGCAAGCATGGAATAGCCAAAGATATGCATTTGGAGGTCCAATACCGGTTGGATATGCATTCAAAGAGAACTTATGAAGGAGGACATTCAACTTTTCACAACACTATGCAGGATTGGCATTTGATGTAGGGCAAAGGCTTACAGTAGAAAAAAGAAGAGCGCAACTGTATACAAGTGCAGTAAACTCAAATGTATGGTCATATGTAGAACCGAAAAATTTAACTCCAACATGGGTTCATTTTGATAAAAGAAGAGGAAAACCCGCTTGCCCAACAGGAGGATTTCCAATAGTAAGAAGCGGTTCAAGAGGTTCGTATGTATTAATTGCTCAAGATTGCTTAAATACATTGGGATATACAACAGGTGGTTTTGGATGGTGTATTTGGAGCACAAACATTAAACGCAGTAAAAAGTTACCAAAGACTAGTTGGATTATCAGTAGACGGAATAGTAGGATGTAATACATGGAGATCTCTTTTAGAAAGTGTAATTGCAAAAGGAAGAACATCAACAACCATTGACTAAAGATTAATCATATAAAATATGTTATATAATCCTCAATTATTAAGTAGAAATGTTTAATAATTTGGAGGATATCTAATATTTACAGTGATTAAAATAAATGTATGTGCACTATAAAATAATAAGTCTTGTACAAAGCAAGAAACTTAATATATAATAAAATAAGCAAGGAGAAAATAGAGAATGAATAAAAAGCCTGAAAGCCTTGAGGCTGTATATATATATATATATATATCGTAAGTTCTAACAAAATAAGCTTATGTAAACATAGTAAAAACTATGTGTTTTAGTCAAATCTAAAATGCATAGTTTTTTATATTTGCAATTATTTATGGGCACAGAGTTAAAAGGACAAAACAAAATGTGATAAAGTATAAATGAATAAAACAAAAAAAAAATGAAGAAAAATAAATTAATAAAAGCAAAGGAGAAAAAATGAAAAAAGAGAACATAAAAAAAGCAAATGGAGTAACAATGTTAGCGTTAGTAGTTACAATAATAGTACTACTAATATTAGCAGCAATAACACTAAATTTAGCAGTAGGGGAAAATGGAATAATAGCAAGAGCGAAGCTTGCAAGGGATAAAGCAAAAAATGCAAGTATAGCAGAAGAAGAGGCAATGAATTTAGCCGCTGGAGAAATAGATAATGCAGGAAACTGGAAGTGGTTCGGTGGTTCAGGAGGAACATGCCCAGAATGTCCAGATGTAAGTGAGCTAGAAAATACAATAAAGGAACTACAAAATACAATAGCAAGTCTAGAACAGCAATTAGCAAACTGAAAAAGCAAATAAAGCAGAACTAGAGAAACAAATAGCGAATTTAAATAAGCAAATAGCTGACTTAAAATCTCAAATAAATGCAAAAAGGAACAAATAGCAGACTTCTGCAAGGACAGCTTGCATCGAAGAACCAGGAATAGCAAGAAAAAGATGAAACAATAAAAAAATTCTGCAAGGAACAGTAAATAGATTAAATACCCAAATAGGAGAGTTAAATAGACAAATAGAAACATTAAAAGCGAAGCAAGCAACAGGAAATGCCACAGTATCGGATGTATTAAAAGGAAAGACGTTTTCAAACTCAAGTGGAGTAGGGTTAGTAGGAACAATGGCAAATAACGGTGCCCTAAATGCAAACTTAAATGCAGGACAAAGCCACAACATTCCAGCAGGATATACAACAGGAGGAAGAGTAACAGCAAACAGCTTAGCAAGTCAAACTGTGGGAACTGCGACAGCAAATAATTTATCAAATGGAGTAACAGCATGGGTAAATGGACAAAAAATAACAGGTAATGGAACAGATGTAAATAATAGTTATAATAATGGTCATTCTGCTGGTTATAATGAAGGGTATAATTCTCAAAAGGAAACGTAACCAAAAAACAGTAACAGGAAGTCAGGAAATTTCGGAAACTTGAATGTAATACTTATGGATATGCACGTTGTGTTCAAATTGCAATTCAAGTGTGGAAGGAAAAAATTTAGTTTCATATGGAATACAAAGTATAACAATAAGTAATTCAAATGGAAGAATTTCACAATGGTACATTTCAAATGAAAGTAGATGGTAACAATTTATATATTTATTCAACTGATTGCAAATGGTCAGAAGGAGGAACATCAGTTTGGGCATCTGTTAAATTTTTTAAATTTATAAAATTAAAATTGAGATTACCAGAATAGAAATGATAAATGTATACTAAATAGGAAAAAGTATAGTATAATACAGCTAAAGGAGAAAAGTAAATAATGAATAAAAAGCCTTGAAAGCCTTGAGGCTGTATATATATATATATATATATCGTAAGTTTTAATAAAACGAGCTTATGTAAACATAGTAGAAACTATGTGTTTTAGTTAAACCTAAAATGCATAGTTTTTTTATATTATTTAAATAAAAAAAAAAAGAAAGGAGCAAAAGATGGAAAAAAAAAAAAAAAAAGAGAAATATTAAGAAAAAAAAAGGCAAAAGGTGTAACAATGCTAGCACTAGTTGTAACAATAATAGTACTATTAATATTAGCAGCAATAACCTTAAGCTTAGCAGTAGGAGAAAATGGAATAATAAAAAGAGCAAAACTTGCAAAAGATAAAGTAAAAAATGCAAGTATAGCAGAAGATGAGGAAATAAATAAGGTGGTAGAGGAAATAAATAGTAGTAAAAAATGAAACTGGTTCAGGAGAAGGAGGAACATGTCCAGATGTAAAGCGAGTTAGAAGAAACAATAAAAAAGGCTGAAAAGAAACAATAGCGAATTTGGAGCAACAACTAGAAAATCAAAAAGCTAAACAAAGAAGAATTAGAAAAGCAAATAGCAGAAATGAATAAACAGATAGAGGAATTAAATAGAAACAAATAGAAAGTAGAAGAAAAACAAAACAAACAATAGGAAATGCAACAGTTTCGGATGTACTAGCAGGAAAAACGTTTTTCAAAACTCAAATGGAGTAGGATTAGTAGGAACAATGGCAAATAACGGTTGCAATAAATGCAAACTTAAATGCAGGGACAAAGTTATACAATGCCAGCAGGATACCATAATGATGGAAAAGTAACAGCAGCGAGCCTTAGCAAGTCAAACAGCGGGAACCGCAACAGCAACAGATATATTTAAGTGAAGGAAAAACAGCATGGGTGAATGGTCAAAAGCTAACAGGAAATATCAGGACTCAAACAAAATAATAATGGATATAAACATGGAGAAATCTTATGGAAAGATAAGAGGACCAGTCACCAACAAAAAGAATATAAGGAAGTTGGATATGCAATAAATTAGTAATGGTAATTTAGAAATATATAACAAATGAATCCAGTAATTCATCATCAAATTGATATGGAAAATTGGGTCAAACAAGTTAGCAAAAATGGGGTGGAATGTAGCATATTCAACAATAAAATACAAATAGAACCATGTAATAATTGAAAGTATAAAACTAAGTTTATTAAATGGAGATAAATTAAGCTTTGATTTGTTAAGAACAGGAACTTCACAGGAGCATCATCTTAAAATTGATTATAATTTTTAAAGAATAATAGTTATAATGAAAAAAAAATTAAAGTATAGTATAATATAGTAAAGCTGTATATATATATATATATATCGTAAGCTTTAATAAAACAAACTTATGTAAACATAAAAAACTATGTGTTTTAGGCAAACCTAAAAAAATACATAGTTTTTTTTGTGCTTAAAAAAAAACAAAAATAAAGGAGAGCAAAAAGATGGAAGAAAATAAAAAGAAGTAAAAGAAAATTAATAAAAGTAAAAAAAGGCAAAGGAGTAACGATGCTAGCATTAGTGGTAACAATAATAGTATTACTAATATTAGCAGCAATAACACTAAGCTTAGCAGTAGGAGAAAATGGAATAATTAAAAGGGCAAAACTAGCAAGAGATAAAGTAAAGAATGCAAGTATAGCAGAAGAAGAGGCAATGAATTTAGCCGCTGGAGAAATAGATAATACAGAATCTAGCGGAAGTGGTTCGAGGAGGAACAGGGGAAGGAACATGTCCAGGCACAGAGGAATTAGAAAATACAATAAAGGAATTACAAGTACAAATAGCAAATTTAGAAGAGCAGCTTAGCAACAGAAAGAGCGAATAAAACAGCGTTAGAACAGCAAATAGCAAGTTTAAATAATCAAATAGCAGCGCTAAATGCTCAAGTTAAATGCAAAAAAAGAACAAATAGCAGATTGAAGGGCAAGTATCATCAAAGAATCAAGAATTAGCAAGAAAAGATGAAACAATAAGAAATTTAGAAAGCACAGTAAACAATTTAAATAGTCAAATAGAAGAACTAAATAGGCAAGTAGAAACATTAAAATCAAAGCAAGCAACAGGAAATGTATTACCATCAGAAGTGCTAGCAGGAAAAACATTTTCAAACTCAAATGGAGTAGGACTAGTAGGAACAATGGTAAACATTGAGCAATAAATGCGACCCTAAATGCGGGACAAAGTTACAATATTTTAGAAGGCTATACAACAGGAGGTAGAGTAACAGCAGCAAGCTTAGAAAGTCAAACTGAGGGAACAGCTAATTTAATAATTTAAGTGCGGGAAAAACAGCATGGGTAAATGGTCAGCAAATAATTGGAAATGGAGAGGACTCAAACACAGCATATAATAATGGATATAATGCTGGATTATCACAAGGAAGCAAAAAGTGGACATGGAAATATACAGAAATTACAGCTTCACCAACAAAGAATAGTTTAAATGAGTTGGGATTTGACTTAGAATTCCAAATTATGATAGTTTAGAACTTTATAAAAACATTGAATCCAGTAATGGTATCTACATTTGATATGGATAATTGGGAATCATGAAGGGATAGGGCATGGAAAGTGGAATGGAGGTATAACCAAAGTGCAGGTATCTTAAAATAGAGGTAAAATCGGATAGAGGACCAATGGTACAATATGGAGCAGACAAACTTCAAGAACAATAGGAATATATTACCTTGTTTTGTAAATATAAAATATACAAAACTAAAATCAGTATTATAATAGAAATACAAAAAGAAAAAAAATAGCATATAAAAACGCCTGAAAATTTTATATAGATATATATAATAAAGTCAAAAGGAGAATAAAAGTAACACTTAAAAAGCCTGAAAGCCTTGCAGCTGTATATATATATATATATATATCGTAAGCTTTAATAAAACAAACTTATGTAAACATAGAAAAACTATGTGTTTTAGGCAAACCTAAAATACATAGTTTTTTTTTGAAAAAGAAAAATGGAAAAATAAAGGAGAGCAAAAGATGGAAGAAAATGAAAGAAAATACGAAAAAAATAATAAAAGTAATAAAAAAGCAAAAGGAGTAACGATGCTAGCATTAGTAGTAACAATAATAGTATTACTAATATTAGCAGCAATAACATTAAACTTGGCAGTAGGAGAAAATGGAATAATAAAAAGAGCAAAGCTAGCAAGAGATAAAGCAAAAAAATGCAAGTATACAGAAGAAGAGGCAATGAATTTAGCTGCTGACGAAATAGATAATGCAGAATCTGGCGGAAGTGGTTCTGGTGGAACAGGAGAAGGAGGAACATGCCCAGAATGTCCAGAGGAAGCTAGAAAATACAATAAAAGAATTGCAAAACACAATAGCAAATTTAGAACAACAATTAGCAACAGAAAAGCAAATAAAGCAGAACTAGAAAACAAATAGCAGAGTTTAAATAATCAAATAGCAGATTTAAATGCTGAGTTAAATGCACAAAAAGAGCAAATAGCAGATTTGCAAGGGCAATTAGCATCAAAGAATGAAGAAATAGCAAGAAAAGATGAAACAATAAAAAAAATTTAGAAAGCACAGTAACAAGTTTAAATAGTCAGATAGAAGAACTAAACAGACAAATAGAAACATTAAAATCAAAGCAAGCAACAGGAAATGCAGTAGCCTCAGAAGTACTAGCAGGAAAAACATTTTCAAACTCAAGAAACATTACAACAGTATGATGAAGAAGGACAAAAAATTTTTGAGTTATATGTTATATAAAGGGTATGATTTTGAAATTAAGAAAAATGAAATTATATTTACTGGAATTGTATCTGAAAAACAAGTTGAAAGTGTGATAAAAAGATATAACAAAGAAAGTCAAATTAGTGATTTGAAAAATAAAAAATACATTGCAGATGAAATTGAAAATGTGGGAGTAAATGAGTATAAAAGAAATATTGATAAAAAATTAAAAAGGTTTTGAAATAGATAGAGAAGCAAGATAGAACAAGTTAAAATAAACTTGTTCTTTTACATAGTCATTATTTAATAATGGCTAAATGTTAAGGAAGGAGGTTTTTATAATGTCAAAGTGTAAAGTAATTGCTATTGCAAATCATGATTGATTTTGATCCACAAGCAGATTTAACAAGTTCATTAGGATTTAAAAATGCAGATGGAATGGAACATACAATAAAGACTTTAATGGAAAAGATTATAACAAAACAACCAATAGATAAAAAGGAAGCAATCATAACTAATGAAGAAAATATTGATTTAGTACCATCAAATATTGAATTAGAAGCATTAGAAGCATCAATGATAAATTTTGAAAATAGAGAAAATATATTAAGAAATTATATTTCAAAAGTAAAAAGATGATTATGATTATATTTTAATAGATTGTCGACCGTCTTTGGGTTTGCTTACAATAAATGCTTTGGCTAGTGCAGATAGTGTTGTAATACCAATTCAACCTCAATATTTGGCTTTAAAAGGAATGACACAGTTAGTACAAGCAGTTGATAAGGTAAGAGTTAATATTAATCCAAAATTGAAAATAGAAGGTATATTATTGACTCTAGCAGACATGAACACAAATCTTGCAAAAACTTGTGAAGAAACAGTTAGAAGAAATTACGGAGGAAGAATAAAAGTTTTTAAAACTGTTATACCAAGAGGAGTAAAAGCAGCAGAAAGCACTATTGATGGTAAAAGCATTTATGCTTATGATAAAAAAGTAAACCAGCAATAGCTTACGAAGAATTTGCAAAGGAGGTGTTAAAAGATAGCAACAGGGAAAGATTTAGGACTTCGAGTGTAGATGATTTATTTAAGTTTAGTACAGATAAAGGAAAAATGGAAAGCATTATAATGATTCCTATTAATCAAATAACGAGTTTTACAAATCATCCATTTAAAGTTAGAGATGACGAAAAAGATGATGGAAACTGTTGAAAGTGTAAAAAGAAAAGAGGAGTTATTTTTCCAGCAATAGTAAGGAAGAAGGAGAGCTTGTCAGTTAGCACAATTATCTGAAATGCCATGTATTGTGAGAGAGCTTACAGATGATGAGGCAACAATTTTAATGGTAGATAGCAATGTGCAAAGAGAAGAAATATTACCTTCTGAAAGAGCTTGGGCTTTTAAAATGAAATTAGAAGCACTTAATAGACAAGGAAAAAGGGTTGATTTAACTTCTACACCATCGGTGCGACAATACGATTCAGGTATGTATACAACGGACAATCAGGGATCTAAAGTGGGAATATTAATAAGAAGATTAATAAATAATAGAACAGGAGAAAAACATACAGTATTTTGTGCAGAGCATGGTATTGATTTTAAGACAGGTGTTGTTTATAATGGACAATATTATACGCCAACAAATTCTGCAATGAGAAAAGCCTGCAAAATAGCTTATTTAGGTTGGTATAAAGACCAAGGAGATTATGTTCAGCAATACATTTGGGAAACATTAGGTCAATCAAATGCCACATTTATAAATACAGAAAATCAACAAGCTTATGAGAATTTTAAAGCTAATATAAATAGCCAACTAGATAATTTTGCAAAAAAAGACCAAGTTTTGATGCAACAACAATAACAGTACAAGCAGGAGAAAGTAAAACAATTACAGATATAAATGGGGTGTTAGAAAACTATCCAGCTATTGATAGAACAACAAACGGAATAAGAGTTGTTCATACAAGTGGAAGCAATCAAATGACTATCACACCTGATGAAAATATTTCAATAGAAAATTATACTATTGCAGATGATGAATTTAAGTCATGGGGAATGGTTAAAAATGAAACATCTGATAGAGATTCAATGGTTTATTTTGAATTTTCTTCTGGCATTCAAGACCAATTATATTCAATGGCTTATAATGATCCAATTACTTTAAGAATTAGTCTTAAAATAGATTTATATGGAAAATTAGAGCTACAAAATCAACACAAGCTATAAAAAATACAGAACCTACTGGTTCGGTTAAAATAACTAAATCAGATATTGTTACTGGAAGAGATAACAGAATAGATAAAACAAGTCATCATGGAGATGCAACAATGAATGGTGCGACTTATGTATTAACTGCAAGTGAAGATATTTATAATAAAAGTAAATCATTAAAATATTTTTCAAAAAATGATGAAATTGCAATAGCAAAATTTAATGAATATGGAAAAGCAACTATAAGTATTACAGCTAAAAATTCAAACTTAAACTTAAAAGTAGAGAATGATTATATAACAGGATTACCACTTGGAAAATATAACTGGAAAGAAACAAATGCACCAATTGGTTATAAATTAGATACTAATATATATAATTTTGAATTTGAATATAAAGATCAAAACACAAATGTTATAAAAAAAGAAATTAATGTAACAGAGGATGTGCAAAGAGCAAGATTTGAGATAATTAAAATATCATCAAATGATAATACAACAGCTAATAAAATTGCTAATGCTGAATTTACAGTAATACTTTCAAAATATGTTGATTATTATGGAAGCTTTGAAGAAGCAGCAAAGCATTTGAATGAATATGCAGAAGATGAATATGATATTTTGAAAACAGATGGAAATGGTCATGCAACATCGAAATTACTAGCTTATGGAATATATGAAGGAAGAGAAACTAAAACACCATCTGATGAAATAGAAACTGTAGAACCTTTTTATATCAATATTGATAAAAATAGTGATGGAATTATAAAAGAATTTGTTGAAAATGATTTACATTTACAAGTTATTTGAAACTTGTTAAAGTTGATAAGAAAACAGGTAAGAATGTAACATTTTCCAATACTACATTTAGTTTATCAAAATTAAATGAAAATACAAAACAATGGGAAAAAGTTAAGTGTAAAACTGGAATATTCTCACATGATAAATGGAAAACAGATAAAAATGCTATAGCATATACTGAAACTAAACTTGAAGCTGGAACATATAAAGCTGATGAAATACTTACACCTAATGGTTTTCTTGAATTAGAAGAACCTGTTGTTTTTAAAATAAATAGAAGTAATAAAACACTTGAATTTGATGAAGATTATGATGCGTATATTACTGTTACAATTGCTAATGAGCAACCAACAGGAAAATTAAATATAGATAAATCAGTTGTTTTGAATGATAATGTGGATTTATCATTAGTAGATACATCTGATTTAAGTAAAATCAAGTTTAGATTAAAAGCTAAAGAAAATATAATTGACTATGCAGATGGCAGTGTGATTTATGAAAAAGGAAAGAGTGTTAAAGAATTTAATTTAAGCAAAGATGGGAAATACACTATTGAAAATTTACCTATGGGAGTATATGAATTAGAAGAAATTGAAACATTACAAGGTTTAGTTTTAAATACAACACCAATTGAAGTCAAATTTGAAAAGAAAGATAATACAACTAAAGTTTACACTAAAGATATAAAAATAGAAAATAAACCTACAATTTTTGAATTTTCAAAAATAGATGTTACAGGAGATAAAGAACTTGTTGGGGCAGAACTTAAAGTGTTTGATGAAAATAAGAAAATAGTAGATTCATGGAAATCTAAAGAAACTACTCATAAGATAGAAGGATTAGAAGTTGGAAAAACTTATACTTTAGAAGAAAAAATTGCACCAAATGGATTTGTTAAAGCAACAAGCATTCAATTTAAAGTAGAAAGCAAAACTGAAATTCAAAAAGTAACAATGATTGATAAAATTGTTAGTGTTTCAAAGCAAAATATTGCAGGGGACGAAATTGAAGGAGCTAAATTACGAATTGAAAATGAAAATAGCGAAATAGTTGATAGTTGGACATCGACAAAAGAACACCATATTGTAAATGGACTTGAAGAAGGTAAAAAATATATTCTATATGAAGACTATGCACCAGATGGATATGTTATATCAAATAAAATAGAATTTACAGTAAATAAAGATAAAGTAAATCAAGAAATTAGAATGATTGATAAAGTTGTAACAATAACAAAAGAAAATATAACAGGAAAAGAAGTTGAAGGTGCAAAAATGAGGGTAGTAGATGAAGATGAAAAAACGAAATAGATAGTTGGACGTCAACAAAAGAACCTCATAAAGTAAATGGACTTGAAGAAGAAGAAAAAAATATATTCTATATGAAGATTATGCACCAGATGGATATGTTATATCAAATAAAATAGAATTTACAGTAAGCGAAGATAAAGAAACTCAAAAAATAACAATGGTTGATAAAATTGTTGAAATTTCAAAGACAGATTTAGTAACAGGCGAAGAAGTTGAGGGAGCAGAACTGGAAGTTCAAGATAAAGAAACAGAAAAAATAATAGATAAATGGACTTCAACAAAAGAAGCTCATAAAGTAACAGGACTAGAAGAAAATAGAACTTATATTTTAAGGGAAAAAACTGCACCTTATGGTTATGAAACAACAGAAGAAATAGAATTTGTAGTATCTGAAAATAAAGAAACTCAAAAAATAGAAATGAAAGATATGCCAATTTTACAAAATATAAAATTAGTAAAAATTGATGCAAATACTAAAGAAAGTATCAAAGAAAAATTCACATTTGGATTATATGAAGATGAAGAATGTAAAGATTTAATTAAAGAGTATGAATCAAATAAAGAAGAAGGAACAATAATATTTGAAGATTTAAGATATGGAACTTTCTTTGTAAAAAGAAATTAAAGCTCCAAATGGATATGTGATTTCTGATAAAGTTATTAAAATTGAAATTAATGATAAGGGTGTATTTATTGATGATGTAAAAGTTGAAGGAGAAAATTCTTTATATACTTTTGAATTTGAAAATGCACCTATTGATACACCAAAAAAACAGGAGATGATAGTAAAACAACTATCTATGCTGGAGTATTAGGGTTATCATTATTAACCTTAGTAGGTTTAGGAGTATACGAATATAAAAAAAAAAAAATTAGTAAATAAAAAATAATATATGGGTGGCTAAAAAAAAGCCACCTTAAATATTTTAGGAGGTAAATATGCCACAATATACTTTACAACAAAGTGTAAAGACATTAGAAAAAATATTTGAGAATAATATAGATACAGAGCAAAAAAAATAAAAAATTTAAAATGGGAAAATTTAAAACAATTTAGCCCAGTAGAAAAAAAGTTTTATTATGGATTTAAAAAAAGAAGCAGTTGCTAAAAAGAAAAATTATTGAGTTTTTAGCAGGAAAGGAAGATAAAGAGTAGATAAACAATGATTGAATATTAAAAAAAAACCAACAGTAAAATTTATCGTAAACAAAGGTAATTTTAATAAATTAATGGGAATATTAACATTCCAAGAAGAAAATATTATAACTCAAGAGTGGAAAGAAAGTGCAACAAAATTAAAAGAATTATTATTAAGATATTCTTTACCACAAAAAAGACGAAGAAGGAGAAATATCAATTATAGATATTGCATTATTCCAAAAGGAAGCAGCAGAGATGATTGTATTATTGCTTTTTCAGCATTAGATAGAGTACAAATTGATGAAGATTATACAAAATTAATGAAAAGACAATAGTTATAGGAGGTTGAGAGTTGGGAAAAAAAATAAAGGAAACTAGGCAACTCTATAAAACTACTTTAAAAGAAATTTCAAGTTCACCGAGTAACTGGAGAACTTTTTTTTTAGATAGTAGTGCTTGGAATTTTAAATATGATTTTGATGATCAAGTTCTAATATTTGCACAAAGACCAGATGCAAGAGCTTGTGCAACAATGGATGAATGGAATAGAAAATTAAAAAGATGGGTAAATAATAGGGCAGAAGCTATTTATGTGTATGACAAAAATCCTAATAGTGAATATCCATTTAAATTAGTATTTGACTTATCCGATACTCATAATTATAATAATACTGAATATAAATTATGGAATATAAAACAAGAGTATGAAAAAGATATTATTGAAGATTTAGAAGCAAATTTTGGAGATATGGATTTAAAGGAAGATTTATCGAAAGCTATAATTAGTGCAAGTTATAACATGGTTGTAGATGATATTGAAGATTATCTAACGGATATTATAAAAAATAAATCTAACACAATGTTAAATGATATATCAGATGATGAAATTAAAGATATATTAATAGGAATAACTTGGGCAAGTGTTAGTTATATGCTAATGATAAGATGTGGAATAAATGCTAGAGAAAACATTTCTGAAAATGAATTTGAATTTTTAAAATATTTTAATAGTCCAGAACTTTTTACAATTAGGTGCAAGTGTTAGTGATATTGCAGAATCAGGTTTAAGAGAAATAGCAAAAACAGTTTCAACTCTACAAAAAAAAGGAAAATTTAAAAAATCGTACATTTGCAAAAAAAAATGAAAATGAGATATATTCTAATGATAATAATATAAATGAAGGAGGGGTTGAAAATGTTAGAGAAAATAGAGTACACGAAACAGGGAGATTACTTGATACCAAATCTAACAATGAAAAAGGAGAAAATTCCAGCAGGGAAATATTCGATGATGAGGTACAATTACCTATTGAACCACAAGAATCACGAACTAACAATATTGGTAATGAACAACGAATTAAACAGTCATTTACAGGAAATACAAGACCAAGCGAGCAAGAGAGTGGAAATGCTAGTGGAAGAGATGGCGAAGAAGGAGAATATAACAGAAGAATTGAAAGCTCAAGATCAAATGAAATGGGTTGGCTTGATGAACAATATCAAGATGACAGCAGAGGAGATAGTAGCAACAGAACTGATTTATCAATAGAAGAAAGTCAATTTAGAAGAACATTAACTGAAGAAGAAATGCGAAGTAAATTAGATTTTCTACAAGATGAATATGTAAGTGATATTTTAAATAATATAGATAATGTAAAAGTTACAAAAAAAGATATTAGAGAATTTTATCAAAATAATTTAATTGAAAATGATAGAGTTGAATTTATAAAAAAGGCATTTGGAGATGCTTATACTGAAATTGTAGTAAATGATACAAGGTTAGGTTATAAAGCTTACGAAAATGTTTTACATCTTTGGAAAGATGGTTATTTGAATAGAACAGCAGAAGTTTATTATAAATGGAATTATATTGCAGAATATATTGAAGGACTTATAATGGTCAATGAATTTCATGATATGTACAAACCAGTAAAATCTTATGATGAACAAATGCAGTTATTACAAGTAGAAGCAATGAATGCTCCTACTTTTTCTTTTTACTCAAGAAATAATTGATTATGAGCTAACAAGGGGTAGCAATATACAAGAAAGTAAAATGAGAATATATAATCAATTTATCAATAGTCTATCAAGTGAAGAAAATATAAAATTTCTTAAAAATGAATATGGTTGGGGTGGTGGCAGTACAATTCATATTGGAACAAGAATAGGTTATCAATATGATGGAAAAGGAATTACTTTAACCAGAGGAAAAAGAGAAAATGAAGAAACTACTATAATAACTTGGAATGTAGCAGAAAAAAGAATTAAAGAATTAATAAAATTAGATAAATATTTAAATTCAAAGGAAAAGGAAGAATATTCAAATTGGCTAAAAAACAAAAAGAAATTGATAGGGAATTACAGGGAAGTAAGAAAAAACTATTAGAAGAAAGTAAAAAAACAAAAAGAAGATGCCGAACAACAATTAGCAGAAAGATTATATAAATTTGTTAAGGACTTTGATTTTTATAACTATGTTGATAATACAGAAATGTATCGTTCAGAAGAAGATAATATAAATATTATAAA
>VOFC01000136.1_pt1 | contig 42001 bp, 64 predicted proteins | sample 5384161 | NCBI WGS metagenome assembly VOFC01 (sample SAMN12384722, study PRJNA508395) | human gut metagenome | isolation source: healthy gut B | host: Homo sapiens
CTATATGAAAGACCTTCTGGAAATTTCCTGTGGTCTGGATGTCCACAAAGAAAAAATTGTTGCATGTATCCTGACTGGTCCTCTGGGCAAGCCAACCCGTTCTGAAATTCGTGAGTTTACTACATTAATTCCAGATATGATAGCATTACGAGATTGGATCGTTTCTCAAAACTGTCATCATGTAGCTATGGAAAGCACCGGTATTTATTGGATGCCGATTTATGAAATACTGGAAGATGCTTTCTCTGGTGACATTACCCTGCTTGTTGTAAATGCACGCCATATGAAAAATGTTCCTGGCAAAAAGACCGATATGCGGGATTCCGAATGGATTTCCACCTTGCTTCGCGCCGGACTTCTGAACGGAAGTTTTATTCCCGAAAAAAGAATTCGGGAATTCCGCGATCTAAATCGTTACCGTAAGAGTGTCATCCGCGATATTACATCACAGAAGAACAGGATTGAGAAATTTTTACAAAGTTCCGGCTTCCGTCTATCATCCTTTATTTCTGATATTTTTGGCGCTTCGGGTAGAAACATCATTCTGCATTTAATGGAACATGGGCAGATTGATAAAACTGCTTTAGATTCTTGTCTCAAAACCAAGACCAGAAACCGTATTGATGAAATTCTCATGTCCGTGAACGGAACACTGTCAGAACACCAAAAGACATTTTTAAGGATTCTCATGACTCATTACGATTCTTTAAAGAGAACATCTTGCCGAAATTGAAACGAGTCTCGAGGAAGATATGGCTCCATTTACTTTACAAGTTGAGCAGTTGAATAGCATCTATGGGATAAGCACAACTGCTTCCTGTGCAATTATTGCTGAAATCGGTATTGATATGAAGCCATTTAAAACTGCGGAACACATCTGCTCATGGGCCGGTCTGTGCCCAGGTAATAACGAAAGTGCCGGAAAACGAAAAAGCACCTCTGTCACAAAAGGCAATCCTTACATAAAAAGTATGCTCTGCGAAATTGCCTGGGTGATTGCAGGGAAACGCAACACCTATCTTTCTGCATGGTACTGGAGAATCAAACAGAAAAAAAGGAGCCAAAAAGCCATTGTCGCGCTTGCCCGAAAACTTCTTGTCATTATCTATGTTAACAACTCTATTTAAAACACAATGTTAAAGCAAGGAACTCTATTTGACGAATCCTGTTTTGAAACAAGACGTAAGAATTGTGAGCAAAAACAGCTTTCTCGTTATATACGGGAATTGGAAAAACATGGCTATCATGTGGAAGCTCAAAGCTAGCATTTCTTAAATACAATCAATATCTCACTACAGGCAGCCAATACTGTGACTGCTTTATAGTGATCCACCGATCTTTTGTCCGGTCTGCATGGCGGCAACGGGCACGAAATCGTAGCCCGCTGCCTTTGCCAGTCCTCCAGTTCTTTTTTTCTTCTGCGGATTGCCCGCATCAAAATAAATCAGCTTCATAACTCACCCTTACAGATACTGTTGTAAAAAGCAGCCGACTGTTCCATAAATGCCACCTGATCTGCGGCATTAAAATGCTCGATCGCAAGATAATCCTCATAACCGCTTTCTTTCAGACGATCCAGAATCTCTTTCATCGGCAGATAGCCCGATCCGACTGCTGCCGCAAGAAGTCCCCGATTGTACCTGTGCTCCCCGGTCAATGCAGGATCAACGTTTCGATCCTTGCAGTGCACATGAACGATGTAATCCTTCAGCACTTCATACGCCTGCACGGCGTCCTCGTCGCTGTACGCGAAGTTGCCGGTATCCAGCGTAAATTTCAGACCCGGAACATTCTCCATAAACCACAGCAGCTGATACATTCTTGCAAACGGCTGTACCGGACCGTCAAAATCCTCCAGCGTCACAAGGATGTTCTTTTTCTTTTCCATAAGCAACCAGCTCTTTTAATGCCTGCACCATGTTCTGGATCGAAGCATTTTCAAACATGTAGGAATCCGTCTGCTCTTTCGACGCAGAAAGTGCGTTGAGTGCAGCCGCCTCGTTTTCCGACAGCTCACCCGGAATAATCAGTACCTTGGACACGCCGAACTCTTCTGCGAGATCGATCTGTTTTTTTCCCTGCGCTGCATCCGGGTTATGCCCGAAATCATAGAACGCATTGCTGCAGCTGACCTGCATATGGTTTTTCTCCAGCAGCTCTTTGATTTCTTCTTTGTTCTCGCGAAGCAGCGCATCTCCGATCTCAATCCCCCGAATGTTCCAGGATGCGCATTTCTCCATCAGTTCTGCCACACTTTTTCCAGACTGCTTTGCGCCCTCTAAAATGTGCTCATAAAATACCGCTGTTTTCATTTTTGTTACCCCATTTTTTAAATTTTATCTTTTTCTCCCCTTTAAAGCCGCTTCCGGCATGCATTGCGATAGCTTCCCTCGCCGGACGCTCTTCTTCTGCCGCCGTTTTCCGCCTGACGTCTGTCCGATCTTCGACTGTCGTTGCCAAAGCGTCTCTGCCTGCCGTCACGCTCGGAACGGTAGCTTCCGTTTCTCTGGTCTTTATCGCCAAACCGTCGGCCGTTTCTCTGATCCCGATCTCCGAAGCGTCCGCCTCTTTGGTCACGATCTCCAAACCGTCCGCCGTTTCTGCTTCCATATCCATCCCGGCGTCTGTCGCCCTCCGTCTGACCATCGCGTACCTTCGGTTTCTTCAATGATTTCTTCCGGCTCACCGCCAACCTGCTCATACAAAAATGCTGCTGCCAGCTCGAATTGCGGAAATGCCGGTTTCTTTTTCAAAGCGCTCCACCGCACGATAGCAGTCCGCTGTATTTGCTTCTTCCATCACCTCGCGGATTTTCTGGAGTACAGAAGCTTCCCTTATGCTGACGCACTTCTTCTCCGGAGGGAAGATGCTTTTCTTCCAGCTTCGTCTTGCAGACCCGCTCAATTTCACGGATTCTGAAGGACTCTCTGCGGCTTGCCAGCGTAAAGCTCATACCCTCTTTTCCCGCTCTGCCGGTACGGCCGATACGGTGCACATAATATTCGATATCCTGCGGAACGTCATAATTGATAACGCCGTCCACATCGTTTACATCGATTCCTCTCGCCGCAACATCCGTTGCGATCAGCATCTGGAGATTACCGCTTCTGAAACGGTTCATGACCGTATCTCTGCGCCTGGCTCAAATCGCCGTGCAGCCCTTCCGCCGCAATGCCTCTGTTTTTCAGATTCTCTGCCAGCTCGTCCACCATACTCTTGGTGTTGCAGAAAATCAGACCTCTTTTCAGGTTATAATATTCAATCAGCCGTGCGGCTGCAGCTTCCTTATCCGATCTGCGGATATAATAAAGATACTGCTGGATTCGCTCTACCGTCAATTCCTTTTTGACAACTTTTACCATTTCCGCATCCGTCTGGAACTGATCGGTGATCTGTAAAATCGGCTCCGGCATCGTTGCAGAAAACAGCGCCGTCTGGTGTTCGCACGGAATCTGTCCCAGAATCGCCTCCATATCCTCGCGAAAGCCCATGTTCAGCATCTCGTCCGCTTCATCCAGAACGACCATTTTCAGGTTGTCTAAGCGGATCGTGTGGCGTCTCATATGATCCATCACGCGTCCCGGTGTGCCGACAATGATCTGCACGCCGCCTTTAACGCCTTGATCTGTCTGTTGATATCCTGCCCTCCATATACGGAAGCACGCGAATATTGTGCATATATTTTGCAAACTGTCTCAGCTGCTGAGCCGCCTGCATCGCAAGCTCTCTCGTCGGGCAAAGGATCATACCCTGCAGCGATCTGTCCTCTTCGTCAATCTTCTGCAGCATCGGGATTCCGAACGCGGCGGTCTTGCCGGTTCCTGTCTGCGCCTGTCCGATCACATCTCTTCCTTCCAGAAAAACCGGAATCGCTTTTTCCTGGATCGGCGTCATATGGACGAAGCCCATCTCCTCCACCGCGCGCAAAATCCGCTCGTCAATTCCTGATTCTTCGTAACGTACCAATAATTCTCCCATTTAATCTCCTTTAATCTCTATCACTACAAAACTCTTCTGAGTTTACGCGCCTTATAGCGGTTTTGTCAATGAAAGATTGAAAAATAAACAGGAAAAAAGGATTCATCCCACAGCCTTTGAGAATGAATCCCTGATTCATGACAATAGAATGCTCGCAGAGCGTGCATTCTATTGTTTTCTTTCTATCGAACTTCATCCGTTTCCCGGTACACCGGATACGGGTGTCCGTCTGTCATTTCCATTCCGGGTACGCTGTCGAACGCCGCAGATTCCTTTAGATCCCGGTCGTACCGCTGCATGCCGCCCTGCCGCGACATCTGCTGCCGGCAGTTGCAGTCCTGCTGTTCCGACATAGATCCGGCAGTTTCGCCGCTTCGCTGCTGCATCCCTGCTGCGTTCTCCCGCTGGCAGTTGCAGCCTGACTGTCCAGTCCAGCCATCATTTTTCGCAGCTGCAACCGTACTGCACCCTGTCGCCGTTTCTGCAGCCACAGTCCGTATCCCGCATACGCATATCCTGCTGTCGGTTATCTCCTGCGTCTCTTCTTTCGTTCCAGTTTGCGCAGTCCGTCCGATTCTGACAGCTGCAGCACATCAGCAATACCAGCAAGTAAAAACCGTTCATCGTTTTCCCCTGTTTCAAACAGATCTGATATCACTGTATGCAAACCTTTTCTGGCTCTGTGTCTGTCCGCCCGGCTTTACATCAGGAACTATGTCTGTCTGCCCGACGGCCTTTTTTCAAAATCCTGCGAACATAAGCGAACGTCTTTTCCTCGCCCTCTTCTGCCAGCATCGTCAGAAGGTGCTCCAGCTGCCGTCTCGTCTGTATGTGCATAAACGGCGGCTCTTTTGCATTTTTGTAATACGCGAGAGGATCGCTGTCTTTATAGGCGCTTCCCCGGTAGGTTTTGGACGCTGCAATCCGGTCCATCAGCATTTCTGCCACATATTTGCGCGGCATCGGCACCGGAGCCATTCCGCCCTCAATGCTCTGCGTGCTGTAATCCACCCAGTATTCGTAATGATGCCTGTTGCGTCCTTTATGATGCAGCCATGCAGAAGAATACCCAATATCCTCCCGCTCCGCGTTGTTCGGGCTTCGATTTCCCTGATAATATTTTGCTCCGACCCTAAATTCCGTCCAGGAATATTTGGAAAGGTCATGACAGATGCCCTGCCGGTACAAGCCGACCGCAAAGCATCCTTTCATCACCAGATACTTATGATAGGTAATCGTCTTAAAATGCTGTAACGCTTTCACTTTTCTTTTCTTTTCTTTCCTTTCCTGACCGGATTTCCTGTGCTTTCCAGAACCTGGATGCAGCGTCCGGAACGGTGATGGATTTTGTCAGCGGATCGGCCTGTGTTTTCCACCACATCGCCCTGTGTATCCAACACCTTTTCCCAGCGCATGCCTGCCGGAAGATCAGGAAGCGCCAGCCGCTGGGGCTCCCAGTGCATGTTCATAGCGATATAGAAAAAGTCATCCTCCTGTGCACGGTCTTTTGGGGCATAACGACCGCAGTACATCAAACCTGCCTCCCGGTTTAACCGGTCGGCCATCAAGCGCCATGCATCCTTTCCATGATAAGATAAATCCGGATAGCCGCACGCCGCATAGTCCATCAGCGTCAGCTCTCTGCTCTGGTGGAGTACCGGATGCGCTTTCCTCAGCGCAATCAGCTCCTTTGTATAGTCCAGAAAATCCTTATTTTTCTCCGTAAGTTTCCAGTTCAGCCAGCTGATCTCGTTGTCCTGACAGTACGGATTGTTGTTGCCCTCCCGGCTCTGTCCAAACTCGTCCCCCGGCTGTCAGCATCGGGGTCCCCTGCGAAAACAGCAAAAGTGCCAGTGCGTTTTTCATCTGCCTTTTGCGCAGCTGCAAAATTGTCCGCTTGCGGGTAGGTCCTTCCACGCCGCAGTTCCAGCTCGCGTTGTGGGATTTCCGTCCTGATTGTCCTCCCCTGTTTGCCTCGTTATGCTTGCGGTCGTAGGAAACCAGATCCGCCAGGGAAAAGCCTTCATAGCTGGTGATATAATTGATCACGCCGTTCTGCACCGGATTGCAGCGCATTCTCCGCAGCGCCTGATGCAGCGTATCCTCGTCTCCCTTTAAAAAGCGGCGCATGTCATACTGAAATTCATCCCGGCATTCCGCTAGATTGCGCACGTCCGGAACCTGCCCCACCGGATAAATCTCTTCATACGGAAATCCGTAATAAATCAGCTTCGTATCCGTAAGCATCGGGTCAGCTGCCAGAATTCCCACCGGAATCTGTTCTCCCATCAGATGCACGCCGTCGATATGGTACTCGCACACCCAATATCGGATCACTTCCAGGATCATCTCCCGATTGATTTCTTTCGGAAAATAGAACTGCAGAATTACCTCCATTCCCTCTGCGTGGAACGCACGCACCATTTCCTTGAATTCCAACACAGGATCCTTAACGCTGTATGACGCTTTCGGTGCGAAATAATAGCCTTTTTTAAAGCCCCAGTAATTGATCCGCGGCAGGGTTTCCTCCACAGGATTTCCTTCCTGATCTTTTTTGCCGGATAAGCCTTCTGCCGCAGCGGCTTTACCGCTTCCAGTTCTGTGAATTCATACACCGGCATCAGCTCCACTGCCGTTACCTGCAGCGATTTTAAATAGGGAATCTTCTCTGCCAGACCAGCGAACGTCCCTTTCGCCGTCACACCGGAAGACGTGTGCTTCGTGAACCCTCTGACATGCAGCTGATAAAAATGCTGTTCTCATAGGGATCTGCGGGCGTCTGTCATTCTTCCAGTCAAACGCATCCTCTGTGCTGTCGCTGCGAAGAGACGGGGAAATTTTTTTGCCCCATTTCTCATTGCCGCAGATTCTGCGCGCCTTCGGGTCTGTAATCACCTCTTCGCCACAGTAAAATTATATTCATACTCCTGTGCATCCAGCCCGATCAGCTTCATGCAGCAGATTTTTCCGATTCGGTCTTCTTCCCGAAATGCCAGCCGTCTGGGCGCACCGCCTCTTCTGGGATACAGAAGGACCCCGCACTCTTTATTGCGTTCCAGCACTGCTGCGAGATTGACGCTGCCATCCGCATTTTCCGTCCACCCCAGCGGATACGGTTTTCCTTTTTCCATTCTGATCTCTTTTGTTTCTTTCACGTTCCTGTTCCCGCCTTCTGACCTTTTTTCAATCCTGTTTCAGTATAGCACAAATAATTCTTGCATGCCACCGCAAGTTACGGTATGATAAGCGTGACAGGCAGGTTCTTTACAGTTCACTCGCGCCATTCGCAAAAACGCGTCTTCGACGCTCTCCGCTGCTTCGCAGATTTGTTATCGTGCGATAACAAACGCTTCGCGCAGATCGCACTGCGGCGGATCGATCCTGTCGCTTACGCGACCCTCCGCAGGCGAAGAATCCTGCAAAGCAGGATTCATTTTGCTCATAAAGTGGCGCTCCTCCGTACCTTTTGTAAGCAGATTTCATGCGAGCATGAAATCTGCTTACAAAAAGGTACGAGTGAACTGTAACGCAGGTTCTGATTATCGCGCGCTCTGACGCGCCTTTTAAGAAAGGATATCATCCATGGGTAAGGAACAGTTTGAAGAAATGGACGAAGAAATGACCGTAGAACTGGAGCTGATGACGGCACGAATGTAACCTGTGCCATCATTACCATTCTCGAAGTAGAGGGCAAGGATTACATCGTTTTGATGCCGCTTGACGAAAACGGACAGAACGATGACGGAGAGGTTTGGTTCTATCGTTACTCCGAGAACCCCAATGACCCCAACGAAGAGCCTCAGCTGGACTACATCGATGACGATGCAGAGTATGAAAAGGTAGAAGAAGCGTTCGACGAATACCTTGACAGCTGTGAATTCGATGAGCTGGTTACTCTCGACGGAGAAGCAAACGAATAAAAACGAACCCAAAAGAACTGCCGTACCGGAGCTTTTTCATACAGGAAATGTTCCGGGCGGGCAGTATAGGAAACTTCGTTTCCATACGATTCCTGATGCGCATCGGCGCAGTGGTAGATGGTTGTTCTCGCGAGAATGTGCCAAGGCACATTTTTTTATTTCACAGGAAACTTCGTTTCTACCGTTTCGGCTCCTTCCACCCACACTCAGCAAGAAACCGGGACGCAAACCCCGGCGTTTCCTTCGTTCCTTTCGTATACGACAGATACAGCTCTTTTTTTCGCCCGTGTCATTCCAACGTAGAACATCCTGCGCTCTTCCTCCAGTGCCGCCTGATCCTTGCTCTTTTTGTGTGGGACGACGCCCTCCATACAGCACGGAAGAAAAACGGCGTCGTATTCCAGTCCCTTCGAACCGTGCATAGTGACAAGCTCGGCAATTGGGAGTGTTGTGAATGCTGCACCCGTTGTGCCGCTGGCAGCCGTGTGCGCTGCCTGTCTGCTGCGTCCGCCATGTTCTGATCCATCTGGTCTTCATATGCCGTCATTGCTTCCTCTCAAGCTCCGTCAGGCTTTGAAATTCCCGCGCCTGTTCCTGAAAAAAGTCGGCGGCTTCCAGATCCCGTTCCAGCTTTCCGGCTGCGTGTGCCCGGCTCCTGCAGGTGCCCTCTCTTGTCCCTGCCGTGATTCTCCCGCCGACGGCGTCTGCCCGGCATTCTCTTTTAACCACGCATCGTATCCCATTCCGCGGCGGATATAATGAACTGCCGCATATAAATCCATTTTCGCCAGCCGTGAGATATCCGCTTCCAGACGGTGCAAAATCTCCTGCATATACGGCTTCTGTGCATACGCCCGGCGCAATGCTGAAAATGAAATTTCTGCATCCGGCAGCATCTGGCGAGACAGATAGCGGCATGGGCGGTTCATAATTCTCAGGAAATCCTTCCGTTTCCGCCCCTCCATCGCAAACCGCAAATAAGCGAGTAAGTCCTGACAGACCGGGGTTTCATAGGGATTTTTCGGCTTTTCTTTCCAGAGGAAGGGAATCTTCCTGCACTTTAGCGCTGTTGCCAGCCACACTGCATCCGCATTCGTCCGAAAAATCGCCGCACAGCTTTTTCCCTGCCGGAACGTCTTCCCGATTTCATCTGCGACTGTCTCTGCCTCCTGCCTCCGATCTTGAAAACCGCAGACCAAGACGCTGCGATCCGTGCTTAAGGGCAACCAGCTCGTGCCGAAAGCAGCGGCGGAAATGCCTGATGCGGTGCCGGTTGGAATGGGCAGAGTGCTTTTTTCTCCCTGCATCCGGCGCGCCCCCTGCGTCGCTTCTGGCACAAAGCACACGTCCTGCCTCTCATCCGACGTGCTCTGTCCAGCCACGATCTGCTTCGGAAATCTCCCGGTTTTGCCCGATCAGCTTTCCTGCCGTCTCCACAATTCCGGCGCGGCTGCGATAATTGACCGACAGAAAAATCTGCTTTGCTTCCGGAAAATCCTTTAAAAACTGACGCATAATCGCCGGGTCAGAGCCCCGAAAGCCGTAGATCGCCTGATCATCATCTCCAACAACAAACAGATTTCTCTTTCCACCGCAAAGCAACTTTACTGCTTCATACTGTGCTGCGTTGATATCCTGAAACTCATCCACCAGAAGATAGGAATATTCCCGCTGCCAGCGCGCAAGTTCTGCCTGATTTGTCCGGAACAAATGACAGACCGCCGCCGCAAAATCGTCCAGATCAAGCTTCTTTTCCTGTGCAAGCTGCTTTTGAAACGATACGAAAATCCGCATAAATTCCTGTCTGCTGACGTATTCACTTGTAAAATCAGCTGGAAGCTTCCCGATATTTTTGATAAATCCGATTTCTGAAAGAAGTCCCTGCTCCCATTCCTGGTCCATTTTCCCATCGTTTTGGGCATAAAATTTTTTCGGAAGCGTAAGCAGAGCCGCACGCAGATATTCTCTTTTCTCTTTTTCTTTCAAAATGCTCGACCCATTATAATGACAGGATGTTTTTAAAATGTGAAAAAAGACGGCATGAAATGTGCCGAAGGTGACCGGAAAGAACTGATTGTCCATCCGGGTAAAGAAACGGTCCCGCATCTGCCGGGCTGCCGCTTTTGTGAATGTAATGACTAAAATGTGGGACGGATCTGCATGATGGACTTCAATCAGATACCGTACCCGTTCGACCGTTGTAAAGGTCTTACCGGAACCCGGACCGGCAAGGATCAGTGCCGGTCCGGTATTGTGGGCAATCGCCCGTTGCTGCTGTTTGTTTGCCTGCAAAAAATACTCCTGTTTATGCCTGCTCCAAAAGTTCGATTCCCTTTGCGGATTCTGGACAAAGATTCCTCTTTGCCAAGGATTTCCATGATTTCCGTTGCGCCTGCAGGAGTCATCTGCTTACCGGAAACCGCAGTACGAACCGGCCACAACACATAGCCGTTCTTGCAGCCCTTTTTCTCCACATAGGAAAGCAGAAGCGCATACAGTGCGTCGTTGGTATAGTCCTCCTGCTCTTCCAACAGCGGAAGCAGTTCTTTTAAAACCTCCAGGGCGCTTTCTTTGGTTGTCTTCATCTTCTTATGTACATACATTGCAGGATCATATTCCGGAAGGGTCTCGAAGAAATCTACCATCTCTTCGATTTCAGGAAATACTTCAATTCTTGTCTGAACCATGTCTGCGATCTTATCCAGATCCTGTCCTTTTGTCAGAGCCTTTTCCAGATAGGGCTTTGCATGCTCCATAAAGGTCTCATGATCCATCTTCTTGATATATTCGCCGTTCATCCATTTCAGCTTGGTATAATCAAATACTGCAGGGGATTTCGACATCCGGTGATAATCAAATTCCTTCACCAGTTCTTCCAGAGAAAAGATCTCATTCTCGCCCTCCGGGCTCCAGCCAAGCAGTGCCACAAAATTGACAACGGCCTCCGTCACAAAGCCCTGATCGATCAGATCCTCGTAGGAGGAATGACCGCAGCGTTTGGAAAGCTTGTGATGCTCCTCGTCTGTGATCAGCGGACAATGAATGTATACCGGCACCTTCCATCCAAAGGCATCATAAAGTCTGTTATACTTCGGAGAAGAGGAAAGGTATTCATTTCCGCGTACAACATGGGTAATGCCCATCAAATGGATCATCTACAACGTTTGCAAAGTTATAGGTCGGATAGCCGTCGGATTTGATCAGGATCATATCGTCCAGCTCGGAATTATCTACCGTGATATCTCCGTAGATCTCATCATGGAAGGTTGTGGTTCCCTCCGTCGGATTGTTCTGACGGATTACATAAGGGACCCCTGCTGCCAGCTTTGCTTCTACCTCTTCTTTGGATAAATGCAGGCAGTGCTTGTCGTATACATTGATTTCCTTGCCTGCGACAACACGGTTTAAGGTTGCCAGACGCTCTTTATCACAGAAGCAGTAATAAGCTTCGCCTTTTGCGATCAGCTGCTTGGCATATTCCAGATAAATTCCGCTTGCCTGACGCTCGCTCTGAACGTAAGGGCCTACGCCGCCGTCTTTATCCGGACCTTCATCATGCACCAGACCGGTCTTTTCCATCGTACGATAAATAATATCCACTGCGCCTTCTACATAACGTTCCTGGATCGGTATCCTCAATTCTAAGGATAAAGTCTCCACCTTCGTGTTTTGCCACCAGGTATGCGTACAGTGCCGTACGCAGATTTCCTACATGCATCCGTCCGGTCGGGCTGGGTGCCAAAACGGGTTCTGATCTTTGTCACTTTTTCATCCTCCATGAACGAAACCGTCTCTTTTCCCCGAGACGGTTTCTCTTTTTTTATTTGTTGATCTATGGCTTTCGGAAAAGCTCTGCTGCCTCCGCAAAATTTACTGTGCCTCGTCCACCGCGTTCTGTGCCGGGAGCTTTCTTTCTGCCTCATTCTGGAAGCTGCTCAGTGCTTTTTGTGCCTGCGAAATTGCAACATTGGTACCAGCACCTGCAATACAGCCGCCGGGACACGCCATTCCTTCAATCAGGCAGCCGTTTTTCTTCCCCAGCTTTGCAAGCATCAGGATCTTTTTACAGTCTGCGAGACTTTCGACATGCTCAATATGAACGGTTGTATCCGGATAATACTCCTGTACACACTTCTCGATGGCACTTGCCACACCACCTGACGCAGCATACCCACGACCTGCTGAGGTCGCATCCATAATCGGTGTTTCTTCCTCTACCTTTGTAATATCAATTCCCTTTGCTTCAAACATACCGGTAAGCTCTTCAAAGGTAATGACAAAATCCACATCGGAACGAACGGATCTTCTGGAAGCCTCCAGCTTTTTCGCCACACAGGGACCGATAAACACAACAGATGCATCGGGATGCTCTTGTTTGATGACACGTGCAGTCGCTACCATAGGTGTCAGGGCGTTGGAGATTTTATCGATGGTCTCCGGGAAGAATTTCTTTGCCAGCATTGACCAGGAGGGACAGCAGGACGTCAGCAGAAACGGCAGTTCTCCGGTTGCCACTTCTTTCACATAATGCTCTGCTTCTGTTGCAGCTCCGATATCGGCTCCGATGGCGGTTTCATAAACATCTGCAAAGCCAAGCTGCTTTAACGCGGTCTTGATCTTCCCAGGCGTCGCTGCAGGACCAAACTGACCGACAAACGCAGGCGCTACCTGTGCAATGATCTCTCTGCCGGACTCAAGGGCATGGATCAGCTGAAAAATCTGGGATTTATCTGCAATTGCGCCAAAGGGACAGCTTACCATACACTGGCCACAGGTGACACACTTCTCGCTGTCGATAACCGCTCTGCCGGACCCATCGCTGCCGATCGCACCCACACCGCAGGCTGCGCTGCAGGGTCTCTGCTGATGGGAAACTGCATCGTAGGGACACACTGATTTACATTTACCACAGCGAATACATTTGCTCTGATCAATGACCGACTTGCCATTTACGGTGCTGATCGCCCCTCTCGGGCATACAACCTGACACGGATGTGCTACACACCCCATACAACGGTCTGTTACACAATATTCATTTTCAGGGCAGGCATTACATGCCGAGGGAATCACCTGGATCATCGGAGGCTCGTAATATTTTTCGTCAATATTGCTCTCCTCCAGCCCCTGTGTCACATGCACCGGTGCGTCTTCCGGGCGAAGCGACAGCCCCATCGCAAGCCGGATCTGCTCTCTTACTATTTCACGCTCCCGGTAAATGCTTTCCCGATAAATCGGAGTTTCAGGATTCACAATTTTATAGGGTAACGCTTCTACATCATCATTCAGATTGTCAGAATGATATGCAAGCTGCGCGATCTCTTTAAAAAATCTCTCTCCGCATTTTTTTTCTGACAGGTGTATCAATTCCTCTCATGACTACCTCCATTGGCACCTTTCCTTTTTACCGTATTTTATTTTTGCACAAACCCTCGGTAAAATCAAGCCCCTTTCGCTTCCCGCACCGCTTCTGTTACCTCTAGCGTAATCTGATCTCCGCCCGCTTCCATCCATTCTTCCACAAATCTGTCAAATTCATCCAGCTCCTTCACTCCTGTGATGATTTCCAGATATAGCTTCTTTTCCATTTCCTGAAGCTTCGACCATTTCGTCTTCATGGTTTCCGTCTCCCCGGAAAAGACAGTACTGCACACCTCCAGGTCCTTATTATCCAGCAGAGCACAGGCACGGATCCTGGATTCATAAGCCGCCCAGGTTTCCGCGTCTGCAGACTGGGAATTTTCCAGATAATCTTTGCATTTTTCATAATAGGCATATTCGAGAACCTGCAGCTCATCCGGATCCTTTTTCCCGGTCAGTGCACCGTTAATATCCTCATAGCAGCGATGCAGCGCATCGCTGTAATCAATATTGATGGAGATCGGCCGCGCCGTGGAATCCACATTGGTCTGAAAATAATAAGCAAGTTCTTCGTTGTATCGTCCTTCTGTACGCATTTTATCGAACATCACGCTTGCCATTTTAAATACGATCTCCGGATGCTCAAAGTCTTTTCGCACCACAACGTATTTGTAGCTCGGATTCTGATCATAATACTGCAGCTTTCCATCCTCTGTCGTCCGGATCAGATAGGGCTCCCATACCGCATCCGGGTTTTTCTCCATCGCTTCCATCAGCGGATTGTTCGGCGCCCACCAGGGACCGAAAACGAACCGCACTTTCCGTCTACGATCAGTTCCGCAATATTTGCCATCGTACGGAGCATAAAGCTATCATCCAGCAGCTTCTCTTCATACAATTTTCTCACTTCGGCAAGTGCCTTTACCTGCGGCTGCACCGAGCCGTAAACCACTGTGCCGTCCTCCTGCAAAATCCACTGCTTTGGAAATGCACTATAGGATGCAAAAAGTGTATTCAGCTGAAATTCATAACGATATCCTGTTTCTCCGGTCAGATCGGAATGGCACACCAGGCCAATGGTGTTGCCTTCTCCGTTATTTCCGGGATCCTGTTCCACAAATGCCCGTACGATCTCCACAGCCTCCTCCATCGTATCCGGTGCTTCAAGTCCCAGCTCGTCCATCCAGTCCCTGCGCAGCCACAGCAGATTCGGGCCGTCTACAAAGCTCGGCTCCGGGAAGCGCCATCAGCCTTCCGTCGATCATCGCTGAATCCAGCGCAGACACCTCGTAGCTGTCATACATTGCCTTTATCCCGTCGCTGGCGCAGTTTTCCAATGCCTCGCTCAGATCAGCAATCATTCCCCCCTCGGCAAGCCGGATCAGAGTCTCCCCGATCTTCTATGACCATGACATCCGGAAGCTCTCCCGATGCGATCGCCATATCAACGTTTACCGTATACTGATCCTCCATTGCCTCGAATACATCCTTGTTCTGGATATTTAAGCACTCCCGGAGATATCTCGTATAAACGTTATCTTCATAGGTGTCCAACTGTTCATGCCAATTTCTTCCCCATAATAAACAAACGGACTGCCGTTCATTGTCATCAGGAGACCTGCTGCTGTCTTAATCTTATCCGGATCATTCACCAGCGTATTGGCAATCCTTGCCATATCGTGATTTGACAAAAACGGTGCATCAATATAATCCGGATTTTTTTGGGAGAAATCATTCTGATATTTCAGCATGGAATTCACAAGGCTTACCGGATCGCCCTTTCTTACCGCATTGACCAGTGCCCCTTTTGCCGTTCCCGCATCAAAATTAAACATGCTTGGTGTTCCACTCGCATAATAATCCGCAATGACATTCTCACTCGCCCACACTTCGGATACCATATAAAACTGTGGATTTTTTTCTTTACAGTATGTGTACAGTTTATTTAAAATATCACAATTCGCATTGGTTGCATTTTCTTCATAATGCATGGCCGCATCCATCCGGAAACCATCCACACCAAGATCTATCCAGTAATCCGCAACTTCTTCAAATTCCTTCTGTACTGCCGGGCTTTTCAGGTTCAGATCCGGCATTTCCGACCAGAAGGATCCCTCATACCACCAGCTGCTGCTTCCCGGCACTGCATAGTAGGTTGTTCCCTCCTGCTTGTCAGAAAAATGATAGTAATCCACATACGGACACACCGTATCGTCCGGTTTTTCTCCTGCCTTCAGACCTGCAAGATACTCACAAGCCTGTGTAAACCATGGATGCTGGGAAGAACTGTGGTTCATTGCCACATCAATGATCAGCCGGATACCTTTTTCATGACACGCACTTGCCAGCTCTTTAAAATCATCCGCCGTACCATATGCCTCGTCCACCGCTTCGTAATCCGTTGTATCATATTTATGATAGGTTGGGGAAGGCATGATCGGCATGAGCCAGATTCCGTTGCATCCCAGATCTGAGATGTAATCCAGATCTTAAACCGGAGTCTGGACAGACAATAGGAAATCGCCAAAACAAAAAGAATGTTGTCAGGATACAGGAACAAATTGCTACAAACAGCGTATTCAAAAACCACTTCGGGAAATTGAACAGTGCAGTATCTGTAAACAGCTTCACATAGTTTGCCATCGTAAACTTTTTAGGCCAGAACGATGTGATATACTGTCCTTTCTGTTCTCTGAAGGATAACAGGACTACCCAGAAAATCGGGAATACCCAGATCACGGAAAGGATCGTCAGAAACAAATGCACAAGCACATTGGTGACTTTCTTTTTAATGCTTGCTGAATTCTGTCTGGTGTTTTCATGAGAATCCCTCCTCGTTTTTATAGGATCCGGTCCGTCTGTACGTTATCAGAGACAACGTCGCCATCAGGACAAAGGTCAGGATACCGATTACGGCACCCAGGTTATAGTCCTTATTATCAATTGTCAGCTTGTACAGCCAGGTAACGAGCAGATCCGTCTTACCCGCAGTACCGCGGTAATAGGTATCGCAGGCCGGCGCGCCGTTTGTCAACAGGTAAATAACGTTGAAGTTATTGATATTCCCTGTAAAGGTTGTAATCAGATTCGGCGTCATGACAAACATCATGTACGGCATGGTGATCTTAAAGAAGGTAACAAACGCATTTGCGCCGTCCACCCTTGCCGCTTCGTACAGCTCTGCAGGAATATTCTTCAAAATACCGGTTACTGCAAGCAGCGTATAAGGAATGCCGACCCAGAGGTTGATGACAATAACTGTCACTCTCGCCCAGGTCACATTGGTCAAGAACGGCAGCGGTCCTACACCGAACAGTTCCTTTAACAGCAGATTGATTACACCGTGCTCCTGGATCATGGTATTGACTACCAGCAGGGATACAAACTGAGGCACAGCGATGGTCAGTACGAAGATAAAACGCCAGAAGGCTTTGAACTTCGTCCCATCCCGGTTGATGATGATCGCCAGGATAATACCAAAGATATAGTTTAAGAAGGTTGCAAAAATAGCCCAGATGATCGTCCAGCCAAGCACCCTCCAGAAGGTCTCTCCAAGTGCTCCGCCTGCATTTAATACTCTGGCAAAGTTCTGGAAGCCTACCCAGTCAAACAACTTACCTGGCGGCAAATGATCACGGTCATAATTGGTAAATGCCATCAGGATCATGAATACCAGAGGCATTACCGTAAACAATATAATTCCCAGGAACGGGAAAAGCAGGAAGAGCTGATACATCCTGTTATCTTTCAAGTCTTTTAATATCTGGCCGAAGGTAATCGGCTTCTTTCCTGCTTCCTGTGCTTTCTGCGCAATATAGGAGGAGCGAATTGCAGCTCGCCACAGCAGGATAAATCCAATTGTCACAAAGAACGTAACAACACCATAGAGCAGGCAGAGCTGGAGTTATCTCCTGTCGCATACTCATAAACCTGTGTCGCTTCATTGAAAACCTTTTTCTGCGTTTCGGTACCCAGCGTAACGAAATTCTGCAGAGCCTTTGCCCCTGTAGAAAACCATATAGAAAATATATGCAAAGTTCTCCTGCCAGGAACAAAAGTCCCTGTATGATCTGTTTTCTCGCAAGATTGCCCGCGCCCATGATCAGACAGGTCAGTTTTGTAAAAATATCACCTTTTCGAATCGCTTCGGATACCGGTATCACATCCGGAAATTCAGCTTTTTTTCTCTTTTTTCCAAAAGCTGCCATCGTATTCTTCCTTTCCCTCATACAGTTTCAGGCAGACACTGTGTCATCCCCAAATGTCCGTTTCTGAAAGAAAGGCTTCACCGGAAGATCGGGTGAAGCCTTAAAATCAAGCCGGAATCTTACTCCAGAGAGCCGCCTGCATTTACGTTTGCAATGAAGTTGGTCAGCTTATCCTGTGCATTGTCGTGGTTAACCTCACCAGCTACGATTGCTTTGCCGAATGCTTCTGCGTTGCTCCACCAGCCGTTCATCTCAGAAACCAGAGGCTGAGCAACAGAAGTGTTGTTTACAGTGTCGGTAATAGCGTTTAACATTACATCGTCGATACCGGTGGAATCCAGCGGAACTACACCACGAACTTCATAACGGATCTTCTGGCAGTCAGCGTTGCCAAGATATACAGCCAGTGCAACTGCAACGTCCATGTTCTCGCAGGTAGGATTTACACCAATTGCCTTGGAACCTGCATAGGACTTCATTGTGCCTTCATAATCGCCAGCCTTGAAGGAAGGAAGCTGTGCACATGCGAAGTTGTCGCCCAGAGCAGTTTCAATTGCTTCACGATCCCAGGAGCCGCTAAAAAGAATGCACCCAGCTTACCTTCGGTGAACAGGTTGATTGCCTTACCTGCTTCTTCGTTTGCCTGGTTTGTGAATTTCGGATTTGCAGCAAGGTCAATGAGGTAATTGGTTACTGCAAGACCCTTTTCATCATCGAAATCACAGGGAACAGAGCCGTCTGTACCGTCAGGACCAAACATTGTGCCGCCAACGCCATAGAAGAAGGAAGGAATATACCAAGAGTTGCTCAGCTGGAAGCATACATTGGTCACATCATCTCCCAGATCCTTTGCCAACATAACATCCAGATCCTTAACTTCGTCTTCTGTAAATTTGCTGCTGTCATAGTACATGAACCAGCCGTTGTATGCATAAGGAACACCGTATACACCGCCCTCATAAGTAACAGTGTTTATCATAGATTCGGAGTTGGTCGCCTTAACCTCTTCCAGGTTTTTGCCGCCCAGCTCTGCGATGGCACCAGCCTCTACCAGAATCGGCAGCTGGTCGTTTGCAAACATGTAAACATCTGCTGCTGCATCAACGTCCTTGGTTACTTCGTCTTTTGCAACGTCTTCACCGCATACGCCATATTCATATGTAATGTTCCATTCCGGATGTGCTTCATTAAAAGCATCACACATTGCAGCCAGCATACCCTTGTCATAAGTATCTGTCGGGTTCTGGTCTTCCTGAGGTGCCCAAACCTTCAGGGTAACATCCTTTGTCTCAACAGGAGCTGCTTCTGTTGCTTCTGTTGCATCTGCAGCATCTGCTGCTGTGCTCTCTGCGGGGAGCTGCTGTCTGGCTGTCTGTTGTAGCTGCTTTAGATCCGCAACCTGCAAGAGCTGTTGCAGACATTGCTACGCAAAGCGCCAGTGCTGTCACTTTTTTGAATTTCATAGCTTTTTCCTCCTATACACCACACCTTTTCGGTGTTTCGTGTTCATTTGATAACATCATTATAAAGTGCAAAAAGAGCAACCGTCTATATCAAAGTTTTAAGAATAATATCATTTTTTAAGAACTTTGTGATTTTTGTATATTCAACAAGTTGTCTTTGCAGGGAAGTGAATTGTCATTTTTTGTACCTTTGCCGACAACACTTTCTACCTTCATCGCATACTTTTCTCCATAACAGAGGCGGATTCGTTCATCAACATTACGAACTCCATAGCCCTTGGATTCCATTGTCAGGATTTTATCCGCAACCTTCTGCTCCATCCCGACACCGTTATCCTCTACCATAAACCATACACAATTGTCTTCTTTCCATCCCCGGACGGAAATTTTGCCTCGTCCGTCTGTTTTTTCTTCGATTCCGTGATGGATCGCATTCTCAACAAGGGGCTGCAGGATCAGATTCAGAGACTCGCACTGCAGGATTTCCGGCTGTACTTCGATTTCGTAATCAAAATCCCGTCATGCAGCATGCTTTGAATTTCCAGATAGGCACGGGTATTGCTCAGCTCAGCCTCTACCTGCAGCACATTCCTCCCGCGGTTTAAGGCAGTGCGGTAAAAAAGGTAGACATGGCCAGTGTCATCCTGCTGATATCCTCTTCTCCTGCCGCCAGTGCCTTCCAGTTGATCAAAGACAGCGTATTATACAGAAAATGCGGATTGATCTGTGCCTGCAGCGCCTTCAGCTCTGCCTCCTTCTGGGTGATCTTGCCAAGATAAACTTCATTGATCAGCGTCCGTATTCGCTTCATCATACTGCCAAAGCCACGGTAAAGCATCCCGATTTCATCCCGGTCATCGCTCCCCACCTGCATATCCATGCTGCCCTCCTGCACCTCCTGCATGATGCGTCAGCCGTTCAATCCTGCCGCTCACCATGCCGGAGGTGATAAAATAAGCAAGCACTGCAGCGAAGATACAGATCAGGATCGTCACTCCCGCCATCACTCCGATCGGGCGCATCGATTCTCCTGCAAGTCCCACCGGCTGATACAGCCACACCGTCCATCCCGTTGTATTTGACTGCTCACAGAGAATGATATAATCTGTACTGCCCTATCCCGCTGCTCCAGAAATTCGGAATACGTCAGATCATAGTTCTGATTCTTTCCGGAAAATCTGCTTTCTTCAAAGACCAGCTTACCCTCCTGATCTGTAATATAAAGCCCGCATTCTGAGATCAACGTTTCTGCATACGGCGTAAAAAGCTTCTGATAATCCACATCCATATACAGGATGTTCACGCCCTCTCTGGCACCGGAAAAGGCAAGCTTCCGGGCGGAAAACAATGTCTCTTCCGGATAATTTACAAACCAGTTAAGACCCGGGTGCTCCAATGTCTTCTGATACCAATCCGTCTCCTCAATCTCTGACACCGGCGCAACCGTCGTGTCATGCTTGACCATTCCATTATCTGTATAGATCGTGATCTGCTGCATCCCGCCGTGAAAATAGCTCGCTGTCCGCAGGATCGGATCCACCTTCTGTGTCAGCTGCTCATACTGCTCGTAGGGTGTCCCATATTCCATGGAAAATACCTCTGCCAGCGTCCGGTCAAAGGCGATATAATCCGACAGGCTGTTATAGCCGTCCAGAGTTCTGTCCATCGACGACACCGACTGCTGCAGATAGGACTGCAGGTTCAATTTTTCCTTATCGTCAATAATACTTCGCATCTGCAGAAAGCTCAGCCAAAACAAAAGCATCACCGGCAAAAAGCAAAACAGGAATAAAAGATCGCCAGCTTATACCGCAGCTTGATTCCGTTAACCCAATGCAACAGCTTCTTCATCTTGTTCTGCATCTTGTTCTGCATTCTCTCCTTGATCGCGATACTTCTGCGGCGTCATCCCATAATACTCCCGAAAGCTCTGACAAAAATAGGAAACATTCGGATATCCCACCTTTTCGCTGATGCTCACGATTTTATCCTTCGTGCCCTCCAGCATCTCGCGCGCTTTTTCCATTCGGCAGACCTTGATAAATTTGCTTAAATTCTGGCCGGTTTCCTTTTTAAAAATCGTACTCAGATAACTGGGAGCCAAAAAACGCGCTCCGCCAACATTTCAATGCTTATCTCTTCCCCATAATGCGTATTGATATAGTGCTTGACCTCTTCTACCTCCTGATGGATATTGCCACTGTCCGTCTGGGTCTCCTGCTCCAGAAGCTGAATGTTCTTTTCAATGATCCGCCGGATCTCATCGATATCCGCAGTCCGGTAAAGCATTTCCATTTCTTCATTTAAGTCCCGGTCGTTTTTACCCGGAATCGCTTCATATAAAACCTTCAACAGGCTGGAAAAGACAAACTTCACATAAATCTGGGAAAATCCGACGTTCTGTCGATAATTGTGGAACAGCCTGTCCACATGCTCGGAAAGGCTTAACATATCCTTCGTCCGGACGTCCTGCCGGATCTGCTTGATCAGTGTGCTGTCGTCCAGCTGCACGTCGTCCGCGCATTCCACATCGTATTCCGCCATGAAAATATGGCTGTCCAGACCGTAAAAACGGTTTTCCATCAAAAGCTCCGTCTCCCTGCAGCGCTCCGCCAGCTGACTTCTGTTCTTGAGAGCGAGGAAACCGCAACATAACACTTTGCGTCCTTGCCGCCAAGCTCCTCCAAAATTTCAAGCACCCGGCGCGCCGTCTCCTTCCATTCGTCGCTTTCCGATTTAAATAAAAGGATTCCCTGCTGAGGGCTCACATTCAGATAGTCTGCATTTAAGCCGGCAATCTTAAGCCCCCAGAAGCTGACCGCTCTTATTTTCAAAGAAATCCCCGCTAACCTCCAGAAGCATCAGACGTTTGTAGCTGTTCAGAAAATCCATCGGATAAATTCCGGCTGCGCGTTTTTCAAGCTCTGCCGCGTCCGTCCCGTTAAAAATCGCATTCAGAATATATTCCTTAAACAGGCTGCCTTCTGTCTGCCTGCGGCTCTTTTCCTGTTTGCTCTCTTCCAATACACGTATAATCTTTTTTATCGCGTTCTGAAATTCTGTCGGATTTACCGGCTTCAAAATATATTCCTCTACTCCAAAGCGCATCGCCCTGCGCGCATATTCAAATTCTCCGTAGCCGGAAAAAACCATGGCTTTCATATCCGGATAAAGCCGCGCTGCCTGCTCCACCAGCTCCAGTCCATCCACAAACGGCATACGGATATCCGTCACCAGAATATCGGCGCGGTTACAGGAAAGCCATTCCAGCGCTTCTTTTTCCGTTTACTGCCTCTGTGATTTCAAATTTCTGATCCATTTTACCAAGCAGAAGCCGAAGTCCCGTCCGCTCAACTTTTTCATCATCTACTATTAAAACACGATACACGTTCCCACTCTCCCCTGCGCAGTTTATGCGCATTTCTGATACATATATCCTTATTGTAACACTATTTTGACAATTTTACAACTACAAAAAGAAATCCTGTACGATTCGCCCAATTCGACGCACCTGTACAGGAATCTTTTTGCCTCATATTGCTTTGTATTTCTGTATTTAGCGTGCCGCTTTCCGATAGCCTGCTGCCTGTGCCTGCGCCCCGCTGTCGAAAATCACGAGGTTCGGGGAATCCTTCATCTCCTCATACGCCGCCTGTCCGGGACAATGGTAAATTTTTTTCGAGCGCCTGTTCCCATAAATTTTCTGCGCCGAAGGATCTGTGGTCTCTTCCTGCGCAATCCTGCTGCTCGTACCGTCCGCGTAGCAGATGGAAATTCCGGGCTGTACATTGTATACAAACACGTTGAAGCATACGCTTTCCCCGTTATCCTCTACCGACCAGCCCTCCATTTTCGACGCCGCGCGCAACCAGCTCATCCTGATAAAACACCGGCGTTACCCGGTACAGGACATGTCCTTTGTTTTTTTACATAATCCGCCACCATATTTTCAAACGGCAGCATCCCGGTGACATTCAAATAACGCGTCCCGGTAATCAGATTTTTCTCGTTTGCATTTTCCGCCGTCAGCTGGTAACCGATCAGATGACAACGATTATACAGATATTTTCCATCGATTCCGTCATATTCCGACTTCTGCCAGCCGGTCGGCTTCACCTGGCTGATGCTCTCCCGCTCTTTGGACGGCATCAAATCCTGCCCGACGTTTGCATAAGCGGTCGTACATCTGCCAAGGCTGTCCAGCTCGCCGTAGGTTTCAAAGGATTTCGTCGAGCAGTCCTTTTTCGTAAAAAGCGGAACGTTGTTGTTTAATTCGATCCAGGCCTTTCCCTGATAGACGGGGATTTCAGTGCCCCAGAAGCCGTCCTCTGGCGTTTCTGCAGCGGATGTGCCGCCGCATTTCTTATCTGACGCTACATCACCATCGTCTCCTGCCTCGTCCCGGGCTCCATCGATTCCTTCCTCCAGCCAGTGCCTGCGCCTGATCCAGCAGCACGTCCCCAGCCTCTTTCAGAACGCTGTAGCCGGTCATCAGCACGGATATCGCCAGCAACACTGTTATGAGCCATTTTCGAAAACCGCCAGAATGCCCTTTGCTCCATTTTTCTTTTTTCATAATCTCTCTTCCTGCTCTTGCCTGAAATTTTCTGCTCCTGTCCGCAGGTTCCTCTGTTTCCTGTTAAAATTTCGCCCTGTCTTTTTTCCGATAACGTTCCAGATCGATCTCCCCTCATGTGAATAGCCTGCAAAGGTTTCGATCAGCTCCTTCTCCCAGTCATCCGCCGGAAATTTCAAAAAAACGTCCGCCGGGTAAACGCGTTTCCATCGGAAAACGATCCATTCATCGATCATTTCGTTTTCCAAATTAACTGCTTCTTCGATCAGGCAAAAGGCCGCTTCGTCCGGCTGCTGCCAAAGGCTCCTTCTGTGCAGCTTCCTCCCGTTCCAGCTCCTCCTGCGCAGACTCCACTTGTTCCGCATCTTTCCTTGCAGGCTCTGCCAGCTTTCCCACAAGCTCCTCTGCCACGCAAACTGGCGCATCCTCCGGGAAAATACGCCTGCTGTAAGCGCTCATCCAAAGGGGCTTTCCTTCCGTCATCGAAAGGATTTTCTCTGTCACCACGCGGTCACGGCTCTGTCTTCTGCCGTTAAACAGCAGACCGTCCTCCTGATCCAGACATAACCTGCAATTCTGTACCCTGCCCTTTTCATTCTCAGGCCTTTTTTCCAATCCATACTCCACCTGCAGCGTTTTGCCCTTCGAAAAAGAATGTGCCTTGGCACATTCTCGCGCCGAGGTGCGGTTGCTTGGCAACCATCTACCCCTTGCGCCGAGTGCGCATCCCCGCGGAGCTTTTCTTATCGTATGGAAACGAAGTTTCCTATACGATAAAGAAAAACACTGCCCAGGAAAACTCCTGCGCAGTGCTTTTGCCGGCAAGCAAAACGATAAGCCGGGTTATGTCGTGAATGGTCATCTATCTAGTCCTGCCGTCGCCGGCAGGCTCAAGCGACCTACCTGAAAGCAGATCGGGCAAATCTGTTGCTTTCTATTCGGTCTTGCTTCGGATGGGGTTTACATATGCCCCGTCCGTTACCGGACGGGCGGTAGTCTCTTACACTGCCCTTCCACCCTTACCAGGCAAAGCCTGGCGGTTCATTTCTGTTGCACTATCCTTGGAGTCACCTCCACCAGACGTTATCTGGCATCCTGCCCTGTGAAGCCCGGACTTTCCTCACCTGTCCCCTTTCAGGGTGCCTTACGGCTGACAGCCGCGACCATTTATCTTACTTGCCATGTGCCATTTTAACAGCATTTTCCCTGCTTGGCAAGGAGAAATTCTGTCTGTAGCTTCAATGTCAGCCACAGCTTTCATGCGTTTCCGCACGCTTGTCCCATTTTCAGACGCGGAAGCAGCTGCCTCCGACAAACTCCCGCACAATCGAATTTTTCGGCAAATTCTCGCTGCTGACGCCCAGGAAATAGTCCAGGAACTTGAGCAGCCGCTTTGCCTCAAAATATTCCGGATCGCCCTTCTGAATACCGTAAAGCAGCGGTTCCGCATAGGTTTTAAGACGCAGAGCTCGTAAATTAACGCAGAATTAAACGTCGCATCCGCACTTTCCTGGAAGGGAAAAATATTCTCTTCCTCGCCGCGCCGCACAGACGGCCACTGGGCAATTGTCTGCCCTGCGCTCGTTCCTCTCGTCCGGGCATCCCGCACCAGCCGACGCAGCAGTCTTCCGTCTGCCGTGGAAATCCGATTATGCTCATCCACATTCAGGCTCGTCAGCGCGCTGATGTAAATTTTGTATTTACTCTCGTTTGGCAGTGCGTAAGACATCTTATCGTTTAAGCCGTGAATGCCCTCAATCACCAAAATATCGTCTGCCCCGAGCTGTAAAAAGTTTCCTTATATTCCCGTTTGCCGGTCTTGAAATTAAACGTCGGCAGCTCGATACGCTTTCCTTCCAGCAGCTCGCACATATCTCTGTTGAACCGCTCTGTATCGATCGCGTCCAGGCTCTCGAAGTTGTAATTGCCGTCCGCGTCCCGCGGCGTTTTTTTCTCTGTTGACAAAATAATTGTCCACCTCGATCGGATGCGGCGTCAGTCCAAACGTCTTTAGCTGAATGGAAAGTCGATGAGAAAATGTCGTTTTCCCGGAAGAAGAAGGTCCCGCAATCATGACGAATTTGACACCCTTGCGTCCTGCGATGTCCTCTGCAATCCGTCCAATTCGGCTCTCCTGCATCGCCTCCTGTACCAGAATCAGCTCTGCCAGATCGCCGCCGCAGATCTTGTCATTCAAATCTCCAACCGTCGTAATGCCGAGCTTCTCGCCCCAGCGCGTCGAATCCTCCAGCGCTTTAAAAAGCTTTTTTCGCTCTTCAAAAACAGGCAGCTGCTCCGGATCGCGCCGTTCCGGAAGCAGAAGCATCAGTCCGTCCTGGTAAGGAAACAGGTCAAAACAGTCGATATAGCCCGTATCCGGCACCATGTAGCCATAATTGTAATCATAATAACCGTCCAGCTCATACACATTGATACAAGAAGCTCTCCGGTAACGGAACAGCTGCACCTTATCCACCATTCCCTGTGATTCAAACAAGGCGATCGCGTCGTCCGTCGTTTTCGTCACTTTTTACAAACGGAATTTTTTTGCGCCACCAGCTCTCTCATCCGCTCCCGCACCTGATCGATGAACGTACTGTCCACCTTCCGTCCATCCCGCGGCGAGCAATACAGCCCTCTTCCAATGGAAAATTCTACTTTCAGCTTTCCCTTCTGTAGGCTGCCTGCCACATCGGATGCCGCTTTCATCAAAAGCATGACTGCGCTGCGCACCCAGGTATCATGACCGATCCGGTCAGCCGTCGTCAAAAAGGAAATCTCCTCGCCCTCTTTCGCTGTCTGGAACAACTCCCGGATTTTGCCGTCCGCAATTGCAAGTACAATCTGATGCTTTTCTTTTTTCTGTGCCTGTCTGGCAAGTTCCTGATATGTCACCTTTTTTTCCTGCATCTGTACGATCTCCTTTCCGTTTTCGCCAACGGAAACTGCTCCCAGAGCGTACGCCCTATTGCTTTTCAATCTTCAAAACTTCCAACACTCTTTCAGAAAGCTGTATGCGCGCCTCCAGCTCCGTTCGTCGTTTTAAAATGCGCTCTGCAGAGCCGTCGCCAAGCATCAGCTGATCGCTGCAGTCTGTCGCCCGATCACCATCCGGCTTCGGCAGCGCCAAAAGCAGTGCTTCGTCTGTTTTGATTGTATGTTCCAGGAAGGAAAACAGTACCTTGCAACGGCTGTCCATCAGCTGCCAGCCAAGCCAGTCTCCGGCAAATCGGCACGTCTCCTCGGTCAGCCCCGACTGCAGAAGCTTTTCTGCCAGCGATGTTTTTTGCGCTGCGCATTTTCCACTTCGACGTCCCAGTCTGCGCCCACCCGGACTGCCAGCATCATTGGGTAATACTTTCCATCTTCCAGCACCATGTTTTCTTCGATGATAAAAAATCGAGCTCTGTCAATGCCTGCCGCACCAGCCAGATTTCCGACTGAGGGGAAAGGACGCACCAGGAAAGCTGCGCTGTTTTTTTCGGTACCGCCGTCAGAATCGAAACGATCAGCTTGCCGCCCATCCCGGCAGCAATGAAGCCGTCCGCGCCGCTGCCACAAACCGGCACATCTTTCAATCCGTCCGACAGCACCGCCGTAATCTTATCTTTCAGGCCACAGGCTGCGATATGCTCTTTTGCGCGATCCAGCGGTCCCTTGCGGACGTCCGCCGCATAGACGTGCGGACAAATGCTACGCTGCACCAGATCAATCGAAACAAATCCGTGGTCGCAGCCGATGTCCGCAGCGACATGGCCTTTCGGGACGAGTGCCGAAACCGCCTGCATTCTTTCCGATAATTCTATTTTCATCTTAGTCCAGATAATCCTTTAACTTGCGGCTGCGGCTGGGATGGCGCAGCTTTCTGAGCGCTTTTTTGCCTCAATCTGACGGATACGCTCTCTGGTAACGTTAAATTCCTTGCCAACCTCTTCCAGTGTTCTCGCACGACCATCATCCAGACCAAACCGCAGGCGCAGAACCTTCTGCTCCCTCTCTGTCAGCGTGCCCAGAACCTCAACGAGCTGTTCCCGAAGCAGCGTAAAAGGATGCCGCTTCCGCCGGTACCGGAACGTTGTCGTCCTGAATGAAGTCGCCCAGATGACTATCTTCCTCTTCGCCGATGGGAGTTTCCAGAGATACCGGCTCCTGAGAAATCTTTAAGATCTCTCTGACACGATCCACCGGCATGCCCATCTCCTGGAAATTTCTTCCGGGGTAGGTTCACGGCCTAACTCCTGAAGCAGCTGACGGCTCACGCGGATCAATTTGTTGATGGTCTCTACCATATGCACGGGGATTCTGATGGTTCTAGCCTGATCCGCAATCGCTCTGGTAATAGCCTGACGGATCCACCAGGTCGCATAGGTAGAAAACTTGTAGCCCTTGCGGTAATCAAACTTTTCAACCGCTTTGATCAGACCCAGGTTACCTTCCTGAATCAGATCCAGGAACAGCATTCCACGACCCACATAGCGCTTTGCAATGCTGACAACCAGACGAAGATTGGCCTCTGCCAGACGCTTTTTGGCTTCCTGATCGCCGTTTTTCCATTCTTTTTTGCAAGCTCGATTTCCTCTTCTGCGGACAGAAGCGGAACCTTACCGATTTCCTTTAAGTACATGCGCACCGGATCCTCGATGCTGATGCCGTCCGGAATACTTAAATCAAGGTTTTCCATGTCCACTTCGTCTTCATCCGACAAAAGCAGTTCTTCATCCGGGATATCATCATCATCGGTAATGCGCAGCACGTCGATACCGCTCTTTTCCAGCGCATCCAGAATCTCATCCATCTGTTCTTCTTCCAGATGTAAATCTCTGCGAAATGGTCGCTGATCTCCTGGTATTCCAGCACATTCTTTTTCTTTTTTGCCATAGCGAGAAGCGTTTTTATTTTCTCCTCATACTTTGCCTGTGTGTTTTCATCCATTGTCATGTCTGTCTACATCCTTCCTGTATCTGTATTACCTGTTGTTGCCTTATTCGAGGGAAATATGCGTTTTTGCAAGCTCTTCCAGCTGTTTTTTGCCCGCGATCACGCGGTTTAGTGCAGCTACGTCCGTCCCGAGCTGCGCGCTGTCTCTTTCATAACTGTTTCGCTTGACCGCACAGACGATGTCGTGCAGCGCCTTTTTCCTGTTCTGCGGTGCTTTCCAGACGCTCCAGCTTCGTATGGAACAAAGAAGCTGCCTCGCGCTGATCCTCTTCCTCCTCAAACATGCTGATAATGGAAGCCGGATTGATGTTGCCCTGCTCCAGCTCCTCAAACAGCCTGTCCGCCACCTTTTCATATAAAGCCTTCCGTAAAATCCTTCGGAGAAATATATTTTGAAATCTGGCGATATAGCTGCGGCTGTTCGACCAGCCAGGTCAATAATAATTTCTGGCTGTTTTTGATGCCCTCCGCCGCCGTGTTCTTTTTCTGAACACCGGATTTGGGGCGGATCACAGGCTGTGCAAGCCCGGTCTGGGCGGCATAGGTTCCCACCAGCCTGCGGAGGTTTTCAAAGCTGATGTGGTACTTCTGCGCCACCGCTTCGATGTAATTTTCCCGCTCCACCTCTTCCGAAAAAGTGCAGAGCTTTCTGGCGATTTCCCGATGAAATGCAGTTTTCTGTTCCGGGTCTGATAAATCATAATTTTTCTGCAGCTGGCGCAGCTCAAAGAAAAAGCTGTTCTCCGCATGATCCAGCCGTTTCTGGAACTCTTCTCCGCCCAGCGCCTTAATGAATTCATCCGGGTCCTTGTAAGGCTCCAGGTTGATGACCCGTCCGATCATTCCCGCTTCCTTCAAAATTCCGATCGCCCGCAGCGCCGCGTTGACGCCTGCACCATCGCTGTCATAGGACAGCAGGATTTCATTTGCGTAACGCCGAAGCAGGCTCGCCTGCCCCGATGTAAACGCAGTTCCCAGTGACGCAACCGCCTGGGTAAAGCCAGCCTGGTGCATCGCGATAACGTCCATATATCCTTCACAGAGAATCACATTTCCTTTCCGGCTCGTCCGGGCAAAATTTAACCCGTACAGGTTCCGGCTCTTATCAAAAATCTCTGTTTCCGGTGAGTTTAAGTACTTGGGCTTCCCATCGCCCATCACGCGTCCGCCAAACCCGATGACGCGGTGGTTGATATCCTGGATCGGAAACATGACGCGGTTCCAGAACTTGTCATACATGCCGTGTTTTTCATCCACGTTGCAAAGTCCTGCATCCCGGATCAGATCTTCGGAATAGCCCTTTGATTTCAGATACTGAATCAGGTCGTTGCTGTATTTGTTCGCATACCCCAGCCCGAAATGATTCATCGTCTCGTCGCTTAGTTCTCTTTTGCGCAGATATTCCATCCCGACACTGCCCCGTTCGGTGCGCAGCTGGTAATAGAAATATTTTGCCGCTTCCTTATTGATTTCCAAAAGCTTTGCGCGGCGGCTGTCCGCCTGCCTCGCTTCTTTGGAGTCGTCTGCCTCCGGCAGGGCGATTCCGGCACGCTGCGCCAGCGTCCTGACCGCTTCCGGGAACGTCTGGTTTTCGTACTCCATCAAAAAGGTGATCACATTGCCGCCCGCACCGCAGCCGAAGCAATAATACATCTGCTTTCCGGGGATACGGAAAAGGAAGGCGACTTTCGTTATGGAACGGACACAGCCCGAAATAGTTGCTTCCTTTTTTCTGCAGCCGCACATAACCGGAGATCACCTCTACTATATCGTTTCTGGTTCTGACCTCTTCGATCAGCTCTTCCGGATAATACATGCTTTTTGCTCCTTTGGTTCTGCTCTTTTGCAGTCCTACTTTTTATTTATTCTGTAAAAATTTCGGATTTCCTTTTTTTATCGGCAGATATCGAAAATAAATTCGGCAATTTTGTTCATCGCGTCATAGGCGTTCTTGAGGGGCGACATCTGGAACACATGCCACATGCCCTTATAAATGTCGATTCGGGCAGAAACGTCTGCCTTGACGAGATTTTTGTGCAGCTGTGTCGAATCCGAAAGCAAAAGCTCGTTATCCCCGACCTGAATGTATACAGGCGGCAGCCCTTCCAGCTTTCCAAACAGCGGGGAAATATACGGGTTCGTCAACTCCATCCCGCCCGCATAATTTTCGATCATCCGATCCAGGTATTCGTGATCCAGAACCGGATCTACGCTGCTTCTTGTCTGATAACTTTTCCCTGATTTGGTCAGATCTGTCCACGGCGACATCAGTGCAAGTCCCCTTGGCAGCATTCTTCCTTCGTCTTTTAATTTCAGCGTCAGCGACAACGCAAGATTTCCGCCTGCGGAATCTCCCGCTACAATCACATCCCGCGCACCGTATCCCAAATACATCAGATAGTTCCAGGCCTTCATGGCATCTTCCGCAGCCGCCGGGAATTTACATTCCGGCGCGAGCCGGTAATTAAAGCAAAACACATCCATCCCTGTGGATTCTGCCAGCTTTGTCGTCAGCGTCCTGGCATATACCGTACTGCCGGTTGAATAGCCACCGCCATGACAATACAAAATCACATATCGCTTTAGATGCGCGCGTTCCACCTTCACCCATTCGCAGCTCATGCCGTCTACCTCTGTCTCTTCATAGGCAATTCCCTTTTCCGTACCGAGGATCGCGCCGATTCTGTCCTGGGACTGCCTGTGTTTCGTCAGATCCGGGCGCTCCACCAGCCCGTGCACCTTCCGGATCAGATTCATCATATTCTGGTTCTGCCTGCTGCTTACCGCCATATCTCCTCCGTATCTGCCGCAGCCGCGGCATGCTTTGTAAAAAATAGGTTTTTCCGCCATTTCCGTTCTTTTTTACAGCTTCTATTTCTTCCTCACAAAAAAGAAGATATCATTTTAATTATAGCATATTTTCCTCTATTCTTACAAGATTTAACTTTTTTCCTGTTCCTTTTGCCCGTGCTGGTGTATACTGTTCTTACAGTTCACTCATGCGTTTCTGGAAGCAGATTTGTGCTCGCACAAAAATCTGCTTCCAGGAATGTACGAAGGGAGCACCACTCCATGCGCAAAAATGAGCTGCGAAGCAGCGGAAAGCAAACGCAGCTGCGCTTTTGCGAATGGCGCGATGAACTGTAATGTGCTGTGTGTTGACGAGCTCATGCCAGCAGCAGCGAAAGGATGAACCCGATATGTCAAAATCAAACGCAAAACATGCTCCGAAAACCTGGTATCGGCTGGATCTGTCCGCGATTGTATATCCGACGCTGCAGCGCCGGGACTTTTCCTCCGTGTACAGGCTTTCGTCCTGTTAAAAAGACCCGGTGCAGCCGGATATTTTGCAGCAGGCTGTCGATATTGCCATAAAACGCTTTCCTACCTATCATTCCGCAATGCGGAAAGGATTTTTCTGGCGCTATCTCGAGCCGAATACCCGTCCCGGTCCGTTTGTAAAACCTGATATCCGCAATTTCTGCATGCCGATGCCGTTTAAATCCAACAACCGCTATCTTGTACGTTTTTACTGGTATGACCGGCGGATTTCCCTGGAAGCGCATCACAGCCTCGGGGACGGTACCGGCGGCATGTATCTGCTCCAGACAGTTACTGCCGTTTATCTGCGGCTCCTGGGACACGAGAATTTCCAATGGCGGCTTCGTTTTAGATGTCAACGAAACACCGGATCCGGAAGAATTTGAAGACGCCTATATGCGCTATGCAAACGCCCGCGTCTGCCCGCCCAGACCCGCCGAAAAAACTTACCGTGTGCGCGGCACGAAAGAACCTTTCTATACCCTCAACGTGATTGACGGCATCATGAGCGTCAGCGCTGTCCAGAAGGTTGCCAAACAATATCAGGCTTCGATTACGGAATACCTAAACGCCGTGCTTTTATATTCTCTTTTACAAAAGCAGGAGCACGATTTTCATCTGCGCCTGCGCCCTGTGCGGATCGCCATGCCCGTCAACCTGCGCCGTTTTTTTCCATCCAAAACGCTGCGCAACTTTATCACGATGGTTTATCCGTCTATCGATCCAAGACTTGGTGACTACACCTTTGAAGAAATTGTCACTCAGGTGCACCACTATATGCGCTACTATATCAACAGCAAGTTCCTGCGCGGCGATATCACAACGAATGCTTCCACGCAGCGTAATCCCCTGATCCGTATTGTCCCGCTGTTTTTAAAGGATTTTGTCGTCCGGCAGTTTTACCAGCGGGTGCAGGACAAAAATTCCTCTGCCGGTCTGACCAACATGGGGGCAATCCGCGTTCCGGACGATATGAAGCCTTATCTGGAGCGCTTCGATATTTATATGGGAATCCCGTATTCCCAGCGCACCAACTGCGCCATTGTCAGTTTTGAGGACACGCTGACCGTCAATTTTGCCAGCTGTATCATCGAAGCAGATGTGGAACGGCGATTTTTCCAAAAGCTCGTCGAGGACGGCATCCCCGTCACGATCGAAAGTAACCGGGAACTATAATAGAACGCGCGCCCATTTTATTGTCATGATTCAAAAAGGAGTGAAATCATATGTCATACTGTGTCAACTGTGGAGTAAAGCTGGACCCGTCCTTAAAATACTGTCCGCTCTGCAATACCCCTGTTATCAATCACATGATCTTTCCAAAATGCAGCCCGTCTCCCCTGTTTCCGAAAGAAAAAGGGACAGGTTGAGGTTGTACGCCGAAAAAGACCTCGCCATTTTGCTTTCCGTCTCTCTCACTGCGGCCGGTCTGTGCAGTCTTTTGTTAAATCTGCTGGTATTCAGGCAGCATCTTTGGTCGCTTTACGTAATTGGAGCCTGTGTCCTGATCTGGGTAATGTCAATCCCTGCAGTGATATATACCAAGCTTCCTATCTACCTTTCCCTGCTCTTCGATGGTCTTGCCGTAATGTTATATCAGTTTCTGATCGGCTTTAATACCACGAACCACAGCTGGTTCTTCGGACTGTCCCTGCCGATCACCGCGCTCTGCACGCTGGCCGCGATCCTCTTTGCTTTCTGTCTGCGCAAAATTTCTTCTGCCTTTTTAATGAAAGCGCTTTATTTTTTCGCGGAAGCCGCTCTGCTGTGCGCCGGTATCGAGCTGCTTATCCGCCGGTATCTTTTACTTCCGCTGCGGCTGACCTGGTCGGCGGTCGTCTGCTCCGTCTGCGGCGTTATTGTAATCTCGCTGATCACGATTCTCTCCCGTGCAAGGCTCAGGAACGCAGTACGAAGGCGCATGCATTTTTAAGTCTATTTCTTCTTTTCTGTATAATAAAAAAGAATGTGCCTTGGCACATTCTCGCGCCGAGGCGCGGTTGCCTTTCTTTTGCGCCGAGTGTATCGTATGGAACAAAATAAAAAGAATCCGTGCGGCGGGTCGCGCAAGCACATTCTTCCGCACTCGGCGCGGGCGTTTATTATCGTATGGAAACGAAGTTTCCATACGATAATAAAGCCTGAGACTTTTTCCATCATCTCAGGCTTTTTCCATATTTCTGTCTGATTTTTATTCTTCGAACATCTTTTTTTCACATTGAAGTGATTCACAACTTCCTTTGCATTATAATAAATTCGATCGTCCCCCGATCAGTTTTGCATTTCCGTCTTTGATTTCTACGACACTGACCGCACAGTTGACCGGTACAAATCCATGCCAGAAATCCGCTTTATCTTCATAAATATTGTGCAGAATTGCTCTCAACGCACAGCCGTGCGTTGCAATCAGAATCGTTTTATCTTCATATTCCGGCTTTGCCGTTACTTCATCCCAGAACTCTTTTTGTACGCTTACAGAGCTGCAGAATCGTCTCCCCGCCTTCTCCCGGCACAAATGCAAACGGCCCGGTATAAAACTTCTGAAATTCCTCAATCGGCGTCGGAACCGCATAATTTTTCCGGACGGCATCCGATTCCCTCCCAGTTTCCAAAAGACAATTCTTCAATTCTGGCATCCTCAATTATCGGAACCTTTCTGCTGCCAAGCACAATCTCTGCCGTCTGTCTCGCCCGTGAAAGCGGACTCGTGATACATAAATCAAAGGGAATCTCTTTCATTCCTTCCGCTGTTTCTTCTGCCAGCCGGATTCCATTTTCATTTAATGGAATATCGGTCTGTCCCTGCATTTTCCCTTCTACGTTCCATGACGTCTCACCGTGTCTGATAAAATATAAAAACCATGTGCTGTAATCCCTCTGCCTATACGGCTTATCTGCACTGCTGCGCATCCTGACAGAAAAAGCGCTTCGATTTCTCGAAGCGCTTTTTGTTCCTGCAGGAAAAGAGACTTGAACTCATGGTATTGCTACCATACGGACCTGAACCGTACGCGTCTGCCAATTCCGCCATTCCTGCATTTGTCATTTCGTGTTCAGCACTATGTAAGTGTTGTTCGCTGCTGACAAAGGATATATTATCATAACTTTATCAGCAGCGCAAGTCTTTTTTTTATTTTTTCAGTTTTCTCGTGGCTGTTTATTTGCAACTGGCGCAGGTGGACTGTAACGCTTACTGAATCTTCTGTACCAGATCTTCTACCAGACGCGCGGAATGCTTTGCTGCCTCATGCTCGAAGGCCGTGTAATCCATCTCTGCAGAGCCATCTGCCTTATCGGAAATCGCCCGGATTACGATAAACGGAATTTTATTTAAGTATGCGCCATGTGCGATAGACGCACCTTCCATTTCCGCGCAATCGCCGTGGAACACTTCGATCAGGCGTTTTTTCACATCATCAGAGGAAATAAACTGATCGCCGCTCACAACGCGTCCGGTGCGGACTGTCAGGTCAGGATTGACTTTTTTGCAGGATTCCACTGCCAGATTTACCAGATTTTCATCTGCGATAAATTCCCGGATTCCCATCTGTGGAAGCTCTCCCAGAGGATACCCAAATACGGTAGCATCCACATCATGATGAATCGCATCTTTGGAAATCAGGATATCCCCAATATCCAGATCTGCATTCAGGGAACCTGCCACACCGGTGTTAATCACATGGGTGATCTGAAATAAATCCACCAGAATCTGTACACAAAGCGCAGCATTTACCTTTCCGATTCCGGAGCGCACAACAACGACGTCAGCGCCGTTTAAAGTTCCCTCTTTAAACTCCATTCCCGCTCTTGTTACGGTGTTTTTTACCTCCATGGCTGCCTTTAACGCATCAACTTCCAGCTCCATGGCGCCGATAATACCAATTTTTGCCATTTTCTTTTTCCTTTCTTATCTTACTCCGGATAAACCAGACGGTCTTCTTTAATATTGTATAAAACCTGCTCCAGATATCTCTTTCCAAGATAATTTGCCATCGGCAGGTTCATATCCAGATAGTTTCCGCAGTCTTTTGCAGCAGCCCCGGGGACTTCTCCTTTAAAGTCGCGTACGAACTCAAACAGCTCGGTTACCAGCCCTACGACATCCTTCGATGTATAATCACCTGCCAACAGCATATAAAAGCCGGTTCTGCAGCCCATCGGTCCAAAAATAAATCGTCTTATCCTTATACACCGGATGATTTCTTAAAAAGGTCGCGCCAAGATGCTCGATTGTGTGCATCTCCGCCGTATTCATGACAGGCTCCTCGTTCGGACTTGTCATCCGCAGATCGAAGGTCGTGATCACTTCCTGTCCTACGGTATCTTTTCTGGAAACATAAATTCCAGGCTGTAATTTAATATGATCAACGGTAAAGCTTGCTATTTTTTCCATCTGTCTTACCCATCCTTTCCTGATGAATTATACAATATCGTTTTTTAAGATGCAACCGAAACCACCTTTTCATAGGCAATCCGTTCCGAACCGTCCGCGATATGGATGATTCCGCACTGTTCGAACCCGTTTTTCAGGATCAGATGCTGCATAATGTGATTGTCCGCGTGTGTATCAATCCGCAGATGTCCAATTTTTTTCTTCTGAAAAAAAGGACGATTCTCGAAACAGACCATGCACCGTTCCGTCGCCTGCAACCCGATGCAGTGTTCCATATTCACTCTCTGAAACCCAAGCGCCCTGCTCAATTTGCGCATAGGTCGGATCTTTTCCAATCACAAGGGCGAATACGCCAGTCATTCGATTTTCCCTGTCGGACGACATATAGCTGTCCTGCCCGGATATCCGCTTCCAGCACCTCTTTTTTGCGGCGCGTTCTCTTTCCACTGATTCGGATTTCCCGTTCGCTTCATAAATTCCCGCGCGTAAGCATAGATTTCCAGAATCCGCGGCAAGTCGCCTGCCTGCGCCTTTTTGATCACTACTTCCGATATCTGACTATCCTGCAGCTCTTCTGCACTGGTTCCCTGCCCATGACAGCTTCGTAGCTGTTCCATTCCGACTTTCTGCACGCTTTTTTTTCATCCTTCCGGTTCCCGTTTTCTATCTGCTTCTGTTCTTTACCAGGACTGTGACAGCAGTGGAATCACCTCCTGCAGATCCTGTATTTGGGCATCTATCCGATATGTGCTGTCCGCCTTCTGTCCGTTCGGATTATACCAACACGTCACAATTTGCGCAAGGTTGCCGCCGCGAATATCGCTCGTCAAAGAATCCCCGACAATCAAAATCTTTTTCCGGTCGGTTTCTTCAATTGCTTCAAATACCTGGTCAAAAAACGCTGCATTCGGCTTTTCCGCACCAAGCTCTTCGGACAGAAAAATCCCGTCCATCAGCTCCCCCAGCCCGGAAAGGCGGAGCTTTTTCGTCTGTGCAAGCACTGTTCCGTTGGAAACGACATACTGTTTTACCCTGCCGCGCAAAGATTTTACGATTTCATAGCTGTCATCCCGAAACACGATTGTATCCCCAAGGCACACCTGGTAACGCTCATTAAATGCCGGTGCCGCCGTTACGTCCAGCCCTTCCGTTTCAAAAAATTCCCGGAATCTGCCGACCAGGACTTCCGGCTTTGTCAGCTCGCCGTTTTCCAGCTTTTCCCAGTATCTGCGGTTGATTTTGGAATACCGGGCGATCGCCTCATCCGTGCATTCCCCGAATCCGAATTCTGCAAAAAGTGTCCGGATCGCCGCTTTTTCCGCCGCCAGAAAGTCTAACAGCGTGCCATCCACATCCCAAAGAATTGTTGTAATCACACTTTCTCCTCCAGCTTTAATACCTCTCCGAGTGTGAGCACAGCATTGCGTACACATTCCGGGCAGGAACAGAGTACCCGTCCGGTCTCGATGCCTTTTAAATCCTTACAGATTGTCGCACCGCATTTTTCCTGAAAACCTGCCACCAGCTGTCTGGAAACCGCCGGCGTCCCTTTTCCGTCCGTCAAAATACCGGCAGCCATGACTGCGCCGATCAATGCGCCGCAGGTGCTTTCCATACAGCCCATGCCCGCCGCATAACCCGCGCCAAGCTTTTTAGCGTCTCAGCCTCCACCGGAATCTGATCTGCAAATGCCTGCGTTACCGCCTGCGCGCAGTTGTAAATCCCCGTTGCTTTCCATTGTGATGCCTGATTTGCACGTTCTTCTATCGTCATTCATGTATCCTCGCTTTTTTTTTTTTCCAACAGGCACACCGCTTCTACCGCCCCCGACCAGGGGGAACATGTCCACCGGCCATACTTCTTTGCACGGTAGCCCTGTTTTTCCAGATAGGTACAGTCGCGCTCCAGCGTCGTCGGATTGCAGGATACATATACGACGCGCTTTGGACCGATTTTTGCAACCGCATCCAGAAATTCTTCACTGCTTCCGCGCGCGGCGGGATCCATCAAAACAACATCGACCGGCATGTTGTCAGCTGCACAGCTCTGCAAAAATGCCCTGCATCCCTCTGTAAAACCGGATGTTTTCACATCGTTTGCTTTCGCATTGCCGACCGCGTCCCGCACTGCGTCCGGGTTGGATTCCACACCGAATACCTTTCCCGCTTTTTTTGCTGCAATCATGCCGATCGTTCCGGTTCCGCAGTATGCGTCCACAACCGTCTCCTTTCCGGTCAGATCCGCCAGCTCGATCGCTTTTTCATAAAGCTTCTGAGCCTGAATGGGATTGACCTGATAAAAGGAGCCGGGCGAAATCTTAAAGCTGCAGCCGCAGAGCCTGTCCACAATGTAGCCTTTGCCCCAGAGCACCTGATACTTGCTGCCCAGCACAAGGCTGTCCGTCCGGTCGTTGACATTCTGGACAACCGTTGTGATTTCCGGATGCTCTCTACGCAGGGCTTCCACAAAGTTTCTCTTGGACGGAAAAACAGGGGATGCTGTTACCAGAACAACCATGATTTCATCCGTAAATTCTGCCTTTCGGATCAGAACGTACCGCAGCAGACCATAACCGGTATCTTCATCATAAACCTTGATCTTAAACGATTTGAGCAGGCTGCGCACTGTCGCAATAATTGCATCTGCTTTCTGATCTTCAATCAGGCAAGTCTCTACCGGCAGGATCCGATGGGTTTTTCTTCATAAACCCCGGAAATCTGCTGCTTCTTTCGATCCAGCCCGAACACCGCCTGTACCTTATGGCGATAATGCCACGGATTTTCGTCCATTCCAATAATCGGACGCACCTTGCAGTGCTTTTCCATCAGTTCTTTTACCTGATGCTTCTTTGCAGCGAGCTGTTCCTCGTAGGACAGGTGCAGATACTGACAGCCGCCGCACTTGCCAAAGTGGGGGGACATTTTGCAGTTGAAGCCTGGCGGCTCGGTTTTTGCTTCGCAGCAGCATTTTCGACAGGCGCTTTCGACTTTGCGACGTTCTTGCCCGGTGCAGAATTTCTGTTTCCCGAAAAAGCTCCCGCCTCTCTCGCTTTCTTCGATCCCGGATTTTCTTTCTTCCATCCTGTTGTTTCTTTCATATTTTCCGCTCATTTCTGCGCACGCTTTTTTGCGCATGTCGAGGTTGTGTCAAGTGCGCGCAGACACAAATCTCGTGATTGAAAAATTTTATTTTTCAATCTTCCTCACATTCTATCTGAAACGGGCTTATCCCTAGTCACCTTTTTCTACAGGATATCCCGATATGTTCTCTCTCATTTTTTCAGTCTTTCTAACAAAAACCTTCTGAAAGGAATGCTTTCAGAAGGTCTTCGTTTCTTTTATCAAGCCTGTAATTTACGCGATTTTGGACTTAGCCAGCTCAGCCAGGGTAGCAAAGCCTGCCGCATCGTTTACTGCCATCTCTGCCAGCATCTTTCTGTTCATATCTACGCCAGCCTGCTTTAAGCCGAACATAAATTTGGAATAGGATAAGCCGTTCAGTCTTGCAGCTGCATTGATACGAGCGATCCACAGCTGTCTCAACTGACGCTTTCTCTCCTTACGTCCAGCATAGGAAGAGGTCAGAGCTCTCATAACGGACTGTTTTGCAACTCTGTACTGTTTGCTTCTTGCGCCTCTGTATCCTTTTGCAAGCTTCAATACTTTATTATGTTTTCTTCTGGCATCTCATGCCGCCTTTTACTCTTGCCATCTTACTGATTCCTCCTTACGATTTATAAATACGGTAAAATCTTCTTCATATTCTTAACATTGGTTGCATCGGTCATTGCTGCCTGACGAAGATTTCTCTTTCTCTTGGTGGACTTCTTTGTTAAGATATGGCTCTTGTAAGCTTTTGCTCTTTTCAGCTTACCGGTTCCTGTTAATTTAAAACGTTTTGCAGCAGCTCTGCTGGTTTTCATTTTAGGCATATCTGATTTCCTCCTGTTACTTCATTTTCCTAAACGTATATTTTAACTGTAGCCGTGCAATCAGCGTTTTACAGTTAAAAACATGATCATGCTTCTGCCTTCCACCTTCGGCATCTTCTCTACAACAGCGATGTCAGAAAGCATCTGTGCAAACCATCCAGAATATGTTTGCTGGTAGACATGTGCGCCATTTCACGGCCGCGGAATCTCAATGTTACCTTTACGCGGTTCCCTTTTTCAAGGAACTTTCTTGCCGCGCCGACCTTGGTATTTAAGTCATTGGTATCGATGTTGGGAGACATTCTGATCTCTTTTACTTCGATGACCTTCTGTTTTCTTTTGGCATCCTTTTCCTTACGGGCAAGCTCATATCTGTACTTACCGTAATCCACGATCTTGCACACCGGCGGCTTTGCCGTAGGGGCGATCTTTACCAGATCCAAACCTGCCTCTTCAGCCAGCTTCAGTGCTTCTCTGGAAGACATGATGCCGAGCTGTTCTCCGCTCTCCCCAATCAGACGGATCTCTTTGTCTCTGATCTGTTCGTTGATAAATAATTCGCTAATGGCTGGTTCCTCCATAAGAAATAAAATAAAAAAGTGGATAGCTTCTATCCACTCACAACCTCTGCTCTTCCTCTGAGAAGCAAAGGAAACTGTAAACGCCTATGAGCCCGATCGCTATAGGGTGAGAGTGGATACTCTGCTTGTTTGTTCCTTACGCATCTGCGTACTAATAGAGATTAGCACGACGAACATCATTTGTCAATGCCCGTCGTGCAAATTTTTTAATTTTTTTAATCACAGTTCCCTCGTATCCTTTTCGAGCGGCTTTTGTGCTTGCACAAAAATCTGCTTGCGAAAATGTACGAAGGGAGCGCCGCTCTATGAGCAAAAATGGACTGCGAAGCAGCGGAGAGCGTCGAAGACGCGGTATTGCGAATGGCGCGGGTGAACTTCCATCACCGTTCCACAAACGTCGCGCAGGCGGTTTCCCTACGGTCCCCGGCACGGCTTCCGCGCATGTCCACATGCTCTGCCTGACATTTATAATTGGTATTGTAGCGGCATTTTACCGCTTCGCAGTCGATCTGCGTCATCCGGTCAGATATCCGTCTGCGTTTCTTGCGCGATCAGAATACCGATGAAACGCTCGATAGAACCGAATACTACGCGGTGGATCATGATCGGGCGATGCTTCTCGCCGTCAGCTCCAACGTACTCCAGTTCGAAACGCTGAGGCAGCTGGAAGTCGAGCTGGATCGTACCGCACTGCCAGGTACGTCCGATACAGTCTACCAGATGGAAGTCGATCTTCGGACCGTAGAAAGCACCGTCGCCTTCGTTTACTACATAAGGAAGCGCAGCTCGTCCAGAGCGCTGCTGGCAGCGCGTCTGTTGCCATCTCCCAGTCTTCGTCGCTGCCCATGGAATCCTCCGGTCGGGTGGACAGCTCTACATGATACTGGAAGCCGAACAGGGAATAAACTTCATTGATCAGTGCTGCAACGCCTTTGATTTCGTCCTTGATCTGCTCAGGAGTCATGAAGATATGAGCATCATCCTGGGTAAAGCAGCGCACACGCATCAGGCCATGCAGCTGCCCGGATTTTTCATGACGGTGTACGATACCAAGCTCGCCCATACGGAGCGGAAGATCTCTGTAGGAACGCGGCTCGGAAGCATAAACAAAAACGCCGCCGGGGCAGTTCATCGGCTTGATCGCGTAATCTTCGCCGTCGATCACAGTGGTGTACATGTTGTTCTTATAATGATCCCAGTGACCTGATGTCTCCCAGAGGCTTCTGTTTAAGATGATCGGTGTAGAGATTTCTACATAAGCCTGCTTTTTATGAATCTGTCTCCAGTAATCAAGCAGTGTATTTTTCAGAACCATTCCCTTCGGAAGGAAGAAC
>VOFC01001014.1_pt1 | contig 42001 bp, 55 predicted proteins | sample 5384161 | NCBI WGS metagenome assembly VOFC01 (sample SAMN12384722, study PRJNA508395) | human gut metagenome | isolation source: healthy gut B | host: Homo sapiens
GCGCCATCCACGAGCAGAGCCCCGACATCAACCGCGGCGTGGAGCGACAGGACCCCATGGAACAAGGTGCCGGAGACCAGGGAATGATGTTCGGCTACGCCACCAACGAAACGGAGAATTACATGCCGCTTTCACTGGACCTTGCACACCGCATCCTGCAAGTGCTGGCAGCCGCAAGTGGTAACGAAGAAGTTTTTTTCTCGTTATGAAGGAGACAAAACAGTGGAAGTGGAACTCTTTACATGGGAGAAACTCGACTACGTTGATAAGATTAAAGCAGCTTTCGGTCTGTAAGCTAGTCTGAAAGAGAGCTTATACGATAAGAGCCACAATCTCAACTCCGTTCTAGTAGGATATGAGGTTGTGGCTCTTTTTTTAAATAAGTTATATTTAAATAAATATCTTTTGGATATTCTTTTGCCAGAATTTGCTACTTTTGACCTGTAAATAAACGGACTGCCTAATGAAAACAAGATGTTGTTATCCTAAACGCTATTTATTGTTGTTCTTTGTTTACTTGTCAGCGTATGGGTAGCATTCTGATGTCTGTCTCTCTATCTTCCTGCTCTTCTTCGGTGAAGAGTCCATTGCTACTATCTGCTGACTCATTGATGGAAATATATCCTGATAGTGCATTATCCATTTTGGAATCAATTTCCTCCCCACAGAAATTACCACGTGCTGACAGAGCACTTTATGCGCTATTGCTTACGCAAGCAAGGCATAAAAATTATATTGCTTTAGGAGATGACTCGCTGATAAAAACGGCTGTTGAATACTATGGTGATAAGAAGAAAAGTGTTTACGTGCTGCAAAAGCTCATTATTATTGGGGAGCTACTTATGGTGAGAAGGGGTATACTTCATTTGCTGTAGACGAGTATCTGACGGCAATTCGGTTGATGCCTGTTAGGGATGAATTCTTAGCAATGATATATGATAATCTTGCGGACTGTTATGAAAAAAAGATGAATTAGATAATGTAGCAATGGAAGCTTATCGCTGCTTATCAGATATTAAAAGGAGGTGTAGAACAAATATATCCAATGCGAGGTATTGCGCGTATGTTTTTTTTGTTGCAAAATAGGAAGGATAGTGCATTGTACTATTATCAGCAAGCTCTTGATTGTGCATTGGCAGAGAAAGACTCTAGCTTGATAGGGGCTCTTTATCATGATCTTGCTATGGTTTATAATGAAGAAAAAAGATTATATTCTGGCAAATAAATATGTATCGAAGGCAATTATGATACAAGGGAGGGTGCTGTTAATGCTTGTTTGTCAAAAGCTCAAATTATGTTGAATTTAAATAAACTTGATTCTGCCAGCTATTTTTTATAATAAGAATATGAGCCAACTTGATATTTATGGAAAAGCCGTTTTGTTATGATGGAATGTATCAAATAGCAAAGAAAAAAGGGGAGTGGAAAGTTGCAACAGAGAATATGGATATATACAAAGTTCTTTATGATTCAATTCAGATAATGACCGATAATGAGGAACTTAATCGGCTTATGGATAAACATCAATTAGAAGAGCATAAAAGGTTATTGTCAGAACATGCTAAAACGTTGGTTTTTACTTTAGTTGCTGTATTTTTTCTTTTTGATGATTATATGTGTCTTTTTGTTTTATGTGGAATGATAGAAAAAAGAAAGAAGTATTATATAGCTTTGCAACATGAATTAACTCAAAAAGAGTCGATACTATGCTGTTGAAAGACGAAGAGGTTTCAGAATCTAATAAAGAGCATATAGATAAGAAAAGGTCAGAGTTGACAGAACAACAAATCAATTGTGTGTATCGGTACTGAAAACTACCGATTGCTACGATCAATTAGAGACATTGGAAAAGGCAACTCCTAAACAGTTGTTGGCGATGCGTAGTTTAAGGAAGGATATACGTTCTACTATTTCTAATGCATTTGTTGATGTGATGGTAAATTTGAAAGAGCGCTACCCAACATTGACTGGTGATGATGTCTTTTATTGTGTCCTTTCATTGCTTTATTGTTCAAAAACTTTCATGATGGAGTTGATGGATGCAACTTCAGATGCTCTTAAAACACGTAAAAATCGTATAAAGAACAAAATGGATGCTCAACTTTTCGAACGTGTATTTGGAGCTGATAATCAGTGATATGTAATGCTTAATCTCTGCTTATCTTTTTTTTAAATAGGGTCTTGTTACCATTGTTACCACGTAAAAATCGTTTCTTTTTGCTGCATCTGTGTATTTTTGAGGCGAAATTTTAAACCCATTTATTATGAAGAGCTAAATTTTTACCTCTTTTGCTATTGACTGTCTTACTTCAAGTAAGCATGTTTTCTTTTGCTAATGAAATGACAACTGCACGTATAATCAGATTAAAGAATAAAACTGAGGTACAACATCGGTCTATTCCTGTTACTCCTGCTGCTTGTATTGAAAACTCATTGTTGTCTATTGACCTTCTTTCTACTGTTCCTACTGTAACTGTAATTATAAAGAATGCAGAAACAGATGAAGTTGTTTATACATCTACTGATTTAAATGTAGATAAGGTTTATATTGATCTTACAGGTGAGGAGAAAAGGTAAATATACTTTGGAGATACAACTTCCGAAGGAAGCCTTTATCGGAGATTTTGAATTAGATTAAATCTTTGGAATATATATTATTTGCAACTAACATAATGATGATATACCTAAATCATTAACTGTTGAAGCCCCGCTGTTGAAATATATGGCGCATTGCTGAAATGACGATTTAGATGACCGAAAGGGGAAAGAATCGGTTAACTTTTTTATTCGTGGGCTTAATAAGCCTTGTGAAAGGTCCATTAAGGTATATTGAAACGTAAAATTAAAATCACTTTTTTTAATTGTGTGCTGAAATACTACTGGTAGGGTGTTCGAACGATTTTATAGTTCGGATAATGAAGTTCATTCAGCAACAATGTGATACACCTGTTAGTAGATGAGAAATCTGTGATAGATGTATTCTCTGTGAGAAAAGCTCTTGGACTTCTGATATAAGAAGTCCAAGATTTTTTTTAGAGAGAGTATGATGGAAGAAATGGCTGACGAAGAAAAAGTGTCTTTTGAACTATTCAAATATATTATTTGGATTATTTGTGAGGTAATTTCTGTGTGTTACCTCTTGTTACTTATTTTGTGTGATACTGTTACTTCTGTTACCAAGTAAAATTCGTTCCTTTTCATTATACCTGCATACCTTTGGCATAAATCTTTAACACACAGGCATTATGGAAACGAAACTTCTATTCTTTTTTATTGTCAGGTATTTTATTCCAATCAAATATAGGTATATATATGATGGAGCAAACCTGAGAAATGTCAGGTTACTTTGAAGATTGCTATTCAAATGCACTCGCATTCTATTTCTATTTTTCCTAATAACTTCTGGAGGAGTTCGTAGATGTTGTTTAGTTGGCATTTACATTAACTGTTATTATGACTATTCCAAAAATGTAGAATGGGATGAATAATTAATTTATCCTGTTAGATGGATATTGTCATTATGTATTTGGGTAAAAAATACTTTTCTGAGTTTTCTCTTAAATAAAAACAAATCTAAATTTAACCAAGATGAAAGAAAAATTATTGATTTTGGGAGCAATGGTGGCTTTGTGCTGCTCTTGTGCGGGGGAATTCTGTATTATTAGATACGGAATCCGAATTAAATGGCTTGAACAATTAGTATGAGCTAGGTACGTTAGAAGCGGGTGATAATGGTCTAAAATGCGAAACTTCGGGTGATGAAGATTCCATTCAGGTTTTGAAGGACAATTATATCGCGGAAATTATGGGACGTATGGAAGTTGCTAAAGAGAAGGTAATGCGTACGGCTTATGGTGCAACATCGCCTAGGGTCGGAGTTTTCAGGGTTGGTTCTTGTGGTAATTACAAGTATTTATCAATAAAAATTGATTGTGAAAACGGAAATAGTAAAACTAGCGTAAGTGGTAATGTTGGAGATACGTATGTTGATGGTGGAGATAATATGCGTCTCGAATTTTGTATGGTGGATGCGGGATTTCGTTATCCGGGGGAGTCTTTTTGTTTGAGGATGTACCTTTAGAGACCATGACATTGGTCCGTTATCATGATACGGAAGATGGTGGTCATAATGGCGTGTGGTCTGATGATCCTAATTATTATGATGTAATGCATATTTCTGGAATGTCTAAATTAGATTCTAATGCTACATTGGCATGGAATATAAATAGGAATATGACTAAATGGGGCGATATTCCAGTGGGACCTGCAGGTATTAATTATGGGGTCATTGCTCCTGCTGAAATGGCTTCAGGTAATTTGTATTTTGATGATGAAGATCATAATAATAAGAATTGGGCACAAGTTTGGTTGGGACCCCAAAACCAATATGAACCGCATGGTACATATTATGGAGTCCAGCTGGATCGAAATACAAGATATCACGTATGCCTTAATACGGATAAAACCAATTTCACAAAATTGGTGCGATCAGCTATCTAATTATTAATTTGTTTATAATCAATTCTTATTGGTAAAACTTACCAATAAGAATTGATTTAATTAGCACATAGACATGAAAATATTGTATTTCTTTCTCTTCTCTTTTCTTTTTATTGCTTGCAGTACTCCTGTTATAAATAAGAATGATGTTGTTGCAGAAGTGAATGGAGAACAGATTCTTCTTTCAGAATTGGCGTCTCAAAGTAAACAAGAGATTTTTGATATATTGAATACAGCGTATGAAATCAAAAGTCGGGTACTTGCAGGTCTGATCAAACAGAAACTGTTAGAAGATGCAGCCAAAAAAGAAAACATGTCTTTGGAAGAGTTTATCGATTGGTTTGTTCAGCAGAAAATATGTGTAGGGCAGGATAGTTTGAAAAAACGATATGGATTTAATACACAAAGCTTTTATGTAAAAGGTGAATTAATCCCGTTAGTGAAAGGTTCTTTGGAGGAGAAACTAGCTTATCAACAGAAACTTCGGAGTCGGATTGTTCAGGCATTGGTTGATTCTTTATATCAAAAGGCGGATATTAAAAGATTTTTATATCCTCCAAAACAGCCGGAATGTGTTGTGAGGGATTTGTGTGTATATTATAGGGGGAATTTAGACTCTCCTGTTTCTTTTATTGTTGCTTCTGATTATAATTGTGGGCGCTGTGTGCAATTTGAAAAAACATTATCTAAGCTCTATGATCAGTATAGGGAGCAGGTGAAGTTTGGATTTGTACATTTTGCAGATGCTCCTTCGTTAGCAGCTTTGGCATGTGAGGCTGCTGGTGAGCAAAAAAAACAATTCTGGACTTTTCATGATACTATATTTAACTATTCAGGAGTAGCAGATTCCGCTTTTATATATAACTTAGCAAAGTCTAAAAGATTGAATATGACAGAATTTGATGCCTACTTACATTCTTCTGACAAATATAAGGAGATGGATAAGGTCATCAATCAGTTAGTAGAAAGGGGGCTGATGGCTACTCCTACCATCATAATTAATGATCGTTTGGTGTACGTCACAAACAGCTATGAAGAATTGTCCAGACTATTGGAGTATGAACTATAACACAAAAGATAAAAGATGAGACTTTACTTTAATCTGAATAAGATAACTTATCTGTTTCTAATGCAGGCTTTATATCTTTGTATTGCTTGTGAGGAGCCGTTTGATGTAGATATGCCGATCCCGGAAGATGCCATAGTATTTGATGGAGTGATAACCGATGAACCCCCACCCTATTATTTTGTATTAAGTAAACCGTCAACTAAACTGAAATACCCTGAAAATCGTAGTTTTGATAGGATTAATGATGCAGAAATTGTTATTGTTGATTTGACAACAGGTATAAGAGATACATTACAGAATGCCAAATTGACTGGTTATCAGGATTTTCGATTTTATGATCACTATAGAGATAAAGATGTTACTGTTTATATGAAATGGCTTCCTGGTGAAACGCCTGGTGGACTTTATGTTACTAATAAGATTTATGGAGTTGAAAATCATACCTACGAACTTCATATCAAATACAAAGGAAAGGAATATACAGCATGTGAGCGGATGGTGCCTAAAACTCCAATAGACAAAATAGTAATGAAACGTATTGATACTGGAGAAGGTGAACCTAATGAAACTCCATGTATCAGTTTTTATAATCCTCCTGAAGAGCATAACTATTATTTGCTTAAAACAGATTTTTGTTCTTCAAAAGTGCTTCGTGTCGCATCTGTTTATAATCTATATTATGGAACAACGAATAGTGCCGGTTGGCCATATTCTATTTTGGATGATGAATATTTGGCGGAAAATGTGATAGACTATGTTGTGAGCGAGGGAGAGCAGTTTGTACCCCTAATCGTCCGGGGTTTAGCTATCCTGTAAGTGATTCCATTTGGATAAAAATGCAGTCCATATCTGAAAATTGCTATCAGGTGTTTGATCAAATGATTAAGCAAATACGTTCGGATGGTGGAACTTTCTCTCCGCGTCCGACCTCTGTAAAAAGTAACATTGATAATGGTGCTTATGGAATATTCCGTGTCAGTGCTATCTCTGAAATCTATTTTTATAAGAAACATAGGATTTGATGGAAAAATACCTGTTATTATTTATATTATCCTGCTGTGGAAATTTCACCATATGTAATGCTCAGACGATTACTGTCAGAGGTCGTGTGACCGACAGAAAAACCGGAGAAGTGCTCTCGGATGCTAACATTGGAGACCTGATGTCGAGAACAGGAGTAGCTGCCAATACGTATGGGCTATATTCCATTCGTATTAAAGGTGGACGTTGTGTCTTAAGATGTTCGATGCTGGGCTATGTAACCCAAATGGATACGTTGACTCTGACTGCAAATTCGGTTCATAATTTTGCTTTGATGCCCGATAACTATCAACTAAGTGATGTAGAGGTAATGGGAAATCAGAAAGCAGGAGGACAGTTGACATTGAACCAGAAAGATATTCAGGCACTTCCCACTTTAGGAAGTGAACCTGATGTATTGAAGTCATTACAATATCTTCCGGGAGTCATTAGTGGCAATGAAGGTTCCAATAATATATCTGTTCGAGGGAGTAATCAATGGGGGTAACTTGATATTGCTGGATGAGGCAATGGTTTATAACCCGAATCATGCATTGTCTTTCTTTTCTGTGTTCAATAACGACGCTATACAGCAAGTGAGTCTTTATAAATCTTATTTTCCATTGAAGTATGGTGGAAGAACTTCGTCTGTTATTGATGTCAAAATGCGCGAAGGAAACAATCAGGAGAAACACCGGAGTGCTACAATTGGAGTTATCGCTTCTAAAATCCAGTTGGAAGGTCCGATAAAGAAAGGGAAAACATCTTACCTGATAGCTGGTAGATTTGCTTATCCGGGAGCTGTACTTAACGTACTGAAACAGTTTCGTGGTACTAAAATGAGCTTTTATGATGTAAACGCCAAAATTAATTCTACATTAAATGACCGGAACCGGATTTTCTTTTCAGTATATAATGGCGGCGATCATACTTTTTTTAATCAGCTGGTACGCGGTTATGGCATGAACTGGGGAAATACTACTGCTACATTTCGATGGAATCGCGTCTGGACAGATCAATTGTCGGGAAACTTCAGTGCTATTTTTAGCAATTATTATTATCGCTATAAATCAATAACGGATGGAATGAAGTTCTTGTGGAAATCGAATATCCAATCTTATCAATTGAAGTATGATGCGGATTATGCTGTTAATAATGCGTTACATATCAGGAGCGGACTCTCTGCGCATGTGTTTACCACAATGCCCGGAAGTATTAGCAGTTGGGGGGATTTTAGTAATGTTGTTCCCTACCGGATGGACAGGCGGTCTTTATTGGATATGGCAGCCTATGGAGAAGCGACTTATAAAATTTCATCGGCATGGCAGTTGAATGGGGGAATCCGTTTACCTGTTTTTACACTCCTAAAGTTGGAGAACTCAAACAAAAGTGTTACATAATACCTGAACCGAGAGCCGAGTTGTTCTACTTCCCCGGAACCGGAAACCGTTTGCACGCGGCTTTCACGCAGTCTTCACAAAACCTGCATATGTTGTCTAATTCTCTGTGGGTATTCCTTCAGATATGTGGGTACCTGCTAATAGACAACTGAAACCTGCAGTGATGAAGCAAGTGGCTTTGGGATATGAGAGAAGCCTGGCGAAAGGAATGTATACATTTTCTCTGGAGACTTATTATAGAAAGACGGATCATATCGTTGATTTTGTAGATAATGCAAATATCTTTTTAAATAATCAGATAGAAACACAGTTGAACACAGGTTACTCAAAGGCCTATGGAGCGGAATTTTATATATCTAAAAACAGTGGGCGGCTAACCGGCTGGATTAGCTATACTCTTTCACATGCCCGGAATTATATTGCTGCTTTGAAGATAAGGAATATCCGCCTGTCTATGATCGTCCACATAGCTTGAAGATATTTCTGAATTATGAGGCCGGACGTAAGCGGAGGTGTGCTTTTGCAGCTACCTTCTCGTACAATTCAGGGATGAATCTGACATTGCCTATTGCTCATTACCGGGTGAACGGTACAGCTTTCTATATCTATTCTACAAGAAATGGTTATCGTGCTCCTGCCTTTCATGAATTGAATTTATCCATGACTTGTAAAACTGGCAAAAAAGAGGTCGATTGATTCTTTCTGTGATGAATGTATATAACAGAAAAAATGTGTTTACTATCTATACGAGTAGAGATGACTATGATTTCTCTGATATTGGCATGCATAAAAATGTATTTGTATGGTGCACTGCCATCTATCTCTTATCAATTTACATTTTAGTTAGTTTGAACTATAGTCTGTTATTCTATGTTTTTTGTACTTTTGCACTCGTTACAACCATAAACCCCGTAAAGAGTGATGAACCAGATAAATTCCGTATGCGTATATAGCGCTTCCAGTACCAAGATAGATGCTGTTTACTTTCAAGCAGCCGAGACTCTCGGCCGTCTGTTTGCCGAACACCATATCCGTTTGATAAACGGAGCTGGAAGTATCGGTCTGATGTGCTCTGTGGCAGATGCTGTGTTGAAAAATGGCGGTGAAGTGACCGGAGTGATTCCCCGCTTCATGGTGGAACAAAACTGGCATCATACTGGACTGACAGAGCTGATCGAGGTAGAATCCATGCACGAACGCAAACAGAAGATGGCCAATTTGAGTGATGGTATCATCGCTTTGCCGGGTGGATGCGGTACCCTTGAAGAATTGCTGGAAATTATCACTTGGAAACAATTGGGGTTGTATCTCAATCCGATTATAATTCTCAATACAAACAGGATTTTTCGATCCGTTGCTCGAAATGCTTGAAAAAGCAATCGATGAAAACTTTATGCGACGCCAACACGGTGATATATGGAAAGTGGCGCAGACACCGGAAGAAGCAGTTCAGCTGCTTTATGAGACTCCTGTATGGGATATTTCCATTCGTAAATTTGCAGCGATATGATAGGTGATACACTAAGTTCCCAGAATACGGATACCTTGTCTCTTCTCCAGCAGAAACAGATTAGTCCGGCAAAGGCAGACAGTGATAGCCTGCAGTTGGCCGATCTTCATGCTGTACAAGAGGTTGATTCTGGCTTTGAAGGAACCCCTATCTCCTACTCTCCCCGTACGGATGATGCTATTGCGCTGACATTGCTGGTTTGCTTCTTTCTCTCCTCCATTGCCTTGGCACGCGGAAAGAAATTTCTTTCCCAGCAAGTAAAAGACTTTGTGCTGCATCGTGAACGGACGAGCATTTTTGATAGCTCTTCGGCGGCTGATGTGCGTTATCTCCTTGTGCTTGTATTGCAGACCTGTGTCTTGTCGGGCATCACATTTCTCAATTATTTTCATGATACATGTCCTGCTCTGATGGACCATGTATCCTCTCTCCTTTGCTGGGTATTTACGTTGGTTTTGCCTCGCTTACTTCTTACTGAAATGGTTGCTTTATATGTTTATAGGTTGGACATTCTTTGATAAAAACAGGACAAATATATGGCTGGAGTCGTATTCTGCGCTCATATATTATGTCGGATTTGCCCTTTTTCCGTTCGTTCTTTTCCTGGTTTATTTTGATTTGAGTCTAACGAATTTGGTTATAATTGGGTCTATTATTTTAATTTTTCACTAAAATATTGATGTTTTATAAGTGGGTAAAGCTTTTTTTTTCATCAATTTAGCGGGCTTTTCCTATTAATTTTGTACTTTTGCGCTCTTGAAATACTACCTTGTCTGCTACTCTATCAAGGTATGATTCAAATTAACAATATATTGCTAATAAAATTTTAGGACGTTGAAAATTAAGAAAGTACTAGTGTCGCAGCCTAAGCCTGCGTCAGAGAAATCTCCCTATTACGACATAGCAGAGAAGTATGGCGTAAAAATAGATTTCCGGCCCTTTATAAAGGTCGAGAGTCTTTCGGCGAAAGAATTCCGGCAACAGAAAATTTCGATTCTCGACCACACTGCCGTTATATTCACTTCTCGTCATGCTATTGACCATTTCTTTAATTTGTGTACTGAATTGCGTGTTGCCATTCCGGAAACTATGAAGTATTTCTGTGTGACAGAAACAGTTGCATTGTACATTCAAAAATATGTGCAGTACCGTAAGCGTAAAATCTTCTTTGGTGCAACGGGAAAGATTGAAGACCTGATTCCTTCCATCGTAAAGCATAAAACGGAGAAATATCTCGTCCCTATGTCGGACGTGCACAATGATGATGTGAAAAACCTGCTCGACAAGAATGGCATACAGCATACCGAAGCTGTGATGTATCGCACTGTAAGCAATGACTTTACATCCGATGAAGAATTCGATTATGACATGTTGGTGTTCTTCAGCCCTGCCGGAGTGACTTCTTTGAAGAAGAACTTCCCGGATTTTTGACCAGAAAGAGATTAAGATCGGTACGTTCGGTTCTACTACCGCGCAAGCTGTACGCGACGCCGGACTCCGTCTGGACCTTGAAGCACCGACTGTGCAGGCTCCGTCAATGACGGCTGCGCTTGATATGTTCATCAAGGAAAACAATAAATAAACAGCGTGAGCGTATATACTTTGCGTAAAGCCGAAAGGCTGAATAGTAAAATATTGATCGGAAAGATGTTCGAAGGCGGCCATTCCAAGTCGTTTTCCATCTTTCCGATACGCGTTGTATATATGCCTGTCGAGCAGGGCGAGGCTCCTGCTTCCATATTAATCAGTGTATCGAAACGTCGTTTTAAACGGGCGGTGAAACGCAACCGGGTGAAACGCCAGATACGTGAAGCCTACCGGAAGAACAAGTCTCTTCTGGTGGATGAACTGCAACGCCGGGAGCAACGGTTAGCCGTTGCCTTTATCTATCTGTCGGACGAGCTTGTTGCTACTGCCGAGCTGGAAGAGAAAATGAAAATAGCGCTTGCGCGCATCTCCGAAAAACTATTCTCATGAAACCTCATAACTCCCGGATATCTACCGCGTGGGTATTCGTTACGGGAATTTTGAGAAAGGTATTTTCCTTCTTCCTGCTTGTTCCCATCTATTTTTACCGGATTTGTATTTCACCCCTTACTCCTCCCTCTTGTCGGTTCACGCCTACTTGTTCAGCGTATGCGCTCGAAGCAATTAAGAAACATGGTCCTATAAAGGGGCTTTATCTTGCTGTGCGGCGTATTCTGCGATGCCATCCCTGGGGTGGTTCCGGTTATGATCCCGTGCCTTGAGACAACTGAAACGAGAAATAGAAAATGAAAAAGAATGTGACTGATATTTTAGATATCCATACTCATAAACAGGAAGTTGATACCCAAGGAAAATCCATCATCAATTATCCGTTATTGGCAGACTCTCCATTGTATATGCCTCTGGCAGAGAATGTGGAAGTGGCTGTGGGTAGAGGATCTTATTATTCTATTGGTATTCATCCTTGGGAGGTGACGAGAGAGTAATGTCAGTCAGCAATTGAGCTTTCTTCAACAGCAGCTACAGAGAAAGCAGTTTGTAGCTGTAGGAGAGGCGGGGCTGGATAAATTGGCAAAAGCTCCGATGGAGCTTCAGTTAGCGGTGTTTAAGGAACAGGTAAAGTTGTCGGAAAAGCTCGGTTTGCCCTTGATTATCCACTGCGTGAAAGCAATGGAAGAACTGCTGGGTGTGAAAAAAGAATCTCGCCCCCAACAACCTTGGATATGGCATGGCTTTCGTGGAAAACCGGAGCAGGCGGTACAGTTGTTGAAGAAAGGGTTTTATCTTTCTTTTGGGGAATATTATCCCGATGAAACGATGCAGATAGTCCCCGATGAACGCCTATTTCTGGAAACGGATGACAGTTGCTTGATATTGAAGATATCCTGTGTCAGGCAGCCAGGGAAAGAGTCGTAGGTGATTCGCCGGAATATCCAAAATGTCTTTTTGTAAGAGTTGTATCTTCCGAGAAAGAGTCGTACTTTTGTCGCACAATTGAAACAATAAAAACCAAAAATTAAAGATAATACGATGAATTTTGTAGAAGAATTGAGATGGCGTGGCATGTTGCAGGACATCATGCCGGGAACAGAAGAGTTGTTAAGCAAAGAGCAGGTGACTGCCTACTTGGGTATCGACCCGACTGCCGATTCGCTACACATTGGTCACCTTTGTGGAGTGATGATTCTTCGTCATTTCCAACGCTGCGGTCATAAGCCGTTGGCACTGATCGGTGGCGCTACAGGTATGATTGGTGACCCTTCCGGTAAATCGGCAGAACGTAACCTGCTGGACGAAGAAACATTGCGTCACAATCAGGCATGTATCAAGAATCAGCTTGCCAAGTTCCTCGACTTCGAGTCGGATGTACCTAACCGTGCTGAGCTGGTGAACAATTACGACTGGATGAAAGAGTTCACTTTCCTCGACTTTGTTCGCGAAGTAGGTAAGCATATCACTGTAAACTATATGATGGCAAAGGATTCTGTACGAAACGTCTGAATGGTGAAGCACGTGATGGATTGTCATTTACTGAGTTCACTTACCAATTGCTTCAAGGATATGATTTTCTTCATTTGTATGAAACAAAGGGGTGTAAGCTCCAGATGGGCGGTTCCGACCAGTGGGGAAACATCACTACCGGAGCAGAACTGATCCGCCGTACCAATGGGGGAGAGGTGTTCGCGCTGACTTGCCCGCTGATCACAAAAGCTGACGGCGGTAAGTTTGGTAAAACTGAATCCGGAAATATCTGGCTGGACCCTCGCTATACTTCACCATACAAGTTCTATCAGTTCTGGTTGAACGTAAGCGACTCCGATGCCGAACGTTATATTAAAATCTTCACCTCCATCGAGAAAGAAGAAATTGAAGCATTGATTGCCGAACATCAGAAAGCTCCGCATTTGCGTCTTCTTCAGAAACGTCTGGCTAAGGAAGTGACTGTAATGGTTCACTCTGAAGATGATTATAACGCAGCAGTAGACGCATCGAACATTTTGTTCGGTAATGCGACTTCCGACGCTTTGCGCAAATTGGACGAGGATACATTGCTGGCTGTATTTGAAGGAGTACCCCAATTTGAGATTTCCCGTGATGCGTTGGCAGAAGGAGTGAAGGCGGTTGATTTATTCGTTGATAATGCGGCTGTATTTGCTTCGAAAGGAGAAATGCGTAAGTTGGTTCAGGGTGGTGGCGTTTCGCTGAATAAAGAGAAGCTAGCAGCATTTGATCAGGTAGTTACGACTGCTGACCTGCTCGTCTTTGCACCGCTTTTTAACAGAAAGCGCATAAGTTTGGACTATGGTGTAATGGTAGCACAACAGGTTTTGGTTCTGTTTGTCCAAGTCCATAAGACTCTGTGTACGTTCGGTTTCCGCTTTGAATTGTGCGAGCTCCAGGTTACGGTTTTTTAGTAGTAGCTCGTTATTTTCGGCGTTCATCTTCTCGATTTCCACTTGCGATTTCGTTTGCTGCAGTTCGAGCGTTGTCTTTTGCAGGTTTAATTGTGTGTTTTCCAGCTGCAAGGCTTGCGCTTTTCTTTTCAGTTGTTCGTTGCCGATACGCACATTCAGTTCCGACAGGTCGGCAGTCTGTATGAGTTGGTTCAGAGAATCCTGTAAACTCTGGAGCTTCTGAAGCGCTTGGTAAGCGTCTTTGTACTTCTGCTCTTTTTTGCGTAAATATTTGCCTGAAAAGCTATTCTCTCATGTAAGATAGAGGTGGAATCGGCAAGAGCATGCGCTTTATCATATTGTTGGTTGAGTATATAATTGTATATCTTCAACTTATTCAGTTCATTCCTTCTGGTTTCACCATGTTTTTCGGTCGCTTTTAAACATTCCTGATAATAGCTTTTGAATTCCTCCTCCCTGTCGAGCGCGTATAAAAGTGTGCATTTGCGCAGCATACAGGCGTATTTGTTGGTTGAAGTCTTGGCACATTTGATCCCTTTCTCAGCATTCTCGTAGGCTGCTTCATATTGCTTCAGGTTTTGTTGGAGCATGGATATGTTCCAGTATATATAAGATATATCCTGCTCAGGGAGCTTCTCCTGTGTGTATACCAGCGATTGTTGGTAGTAATCCAGTGCCGTCCGGTTTTCCTGCGCGCAAAGTAAATGTTTCCCATCATTCGCAGGCAAGTGGAGATACCGTAGGGATAGTCGTCGGCAAATGCCTGTTCTTTAGTCAATTCAGCCTCCTGAGCGCACGCAGGGTATTACCTGTGTTCATCAGGTAATTAACTTTGTAGATGCTGCCAAAGTAGTAATATTGCAGGTAGTTGTTCTTTCGGGATATCTCCTGAAGCCTGCTGATTGCTTTCTCCAGTAATTCCGTTTTCCCATTATTGAAATAGTAGATTACCGGAATGGTAAGAGCGAGGCATTGTGCCTTTTTATCGTTGATCCGGATGGCTTTGGTATAGATAGTATCAGCTATTTCCAGTCCGGTTGCGTTGTTACGGTGTTTAGTTGCCTCCTCATAAAGTAGATAAAAGAGTGGTCTATCTTGTACGGATTGTCCTGCGCCTTGGTTGGAAGGAGAGATCCGATAAAGGTGAACAACAAACATATACTGATATACCTGACTATTTTCATCTTGATAACTATGGATTTACAGTGTTCTTATTGTTTATTTATGGCATTGTTATATTCGTATTCTTTGGCGGGAATCACCCACATCCAGTTGTTGGCGTCTTCCGGGTTGATAGTTACGGCTGCGTTGGTCATGTAGTTTCCTCCGTCTTCGAAGGTGTGGCGTACGATGGTGTCTTTGCGCCGTTTGAAGTCAAACCAGCTGAATCCTTCGCCCCCATAGTTCGATGCGGCGGTAGAACTTTATTTCGTCGGAGCAGTGCCTGACCGCTCTTGTCGCAAGTATATTGAGGGTCGCGTCCGCTGTCGCGGATCAGTTCTTTCAGTAATTGCCTTGCTTCCGCTTCTTTTGAAGGCGTCAGGTGGCAGTTGGCTTCTGCTTCGATGAGATACATCTCGAACTGCGGGAAAAGATTGAAAGGCATGGCACCTACTTTGTCGATACACTTAAATTTGAACGACATATAAGCGTATATTTTTGCCGAAGTATTCAGGTCGGGATGCAACCCTTGGGCGTAACTGGTGAGTGCACTTCCGCCCAGACCATTGTTTGTTATACCACCCGTGTTATAAGTATATTCGAGCGGATCGAGAAAAAGTCCCCTGCGGATATCACTTTCCGGTAATGCATCGTACAGTTCACGGTTGATACAGGCCGGATAAGTGCATACAAGAGTAGAGGAGGAGTTGTATGCAAGGCGTGCGGCGAGGGATGAGTTTCCCAGCGATTCTTCTTCACTGTCATAGATACTCCATATCCATTCGCGGTTGACGGTACTGAATCCGTCGAAATATTCATCGGCATTCATAAGCGGATAACCGGCACGTGCTAGTGCAGCGTAATGGGCGGCAGTACTCCAATCCTCACGGGTGAGTGCGGCACGGGCATAGGTGGCGTAAGCGGCATTCACATTGATTTTGTGATTCTCGTCTTCTTTGCGGGCAATTCCGGATGCCTGATAATAGGTGATGGCCTGGTTAAGGTCGTTGTAAATCTGTTCGTAACAGGCCAGCATAGAAGAAAGAGGACAGTCGCCGGTAGAAGATGTATTGAGCCGGAGAACCACCCCTTCAGCACTGCCGTTTTGCGAATCGCACCAGCGTGGCGAGTAGAACTGCAGCAGTTGCAGGTAACAATAGGCACGGTAGGTTAGTGCCTGCGCATAAATATATTTGAATTTATGACTACCTTCGGGGTCGACATAATTTATGATAGCGTTGGCATTACTGATTACTTTGTAGTAATAATGCCACATATACTCCGTGTAACCACTGGTAGGTATGGCATGAGAAGCCCCGTTGAATATCGTATAGAAATTGTTGCGGGGACAATACATGTCAGCCCCCTGATACTCGGCATACATCAGTTTGACAGATCCTTCACCGTTGAATGACACGCCATCGAGTTTATTAGTGGGGTAAGTGGTTTTCATCAACTTCTCCAATCCGCTGACAGCATAGGCAGCGTACGCTTCATCCTTGAATAAATCGGCAGGAGATACCTGATTGGTAGGGGCGGTATCCAGATAGTCGCTGGCGCAGGAGTAACACAACAGCGTCAGGAGCAGGCAGAATCCTATGGAGTGATTCAGGAATTTCATGTGTATGGCTTTTTTCTTCATAAGGCTATAAGTTAATGTTGACTCCGAACGAGAAAACACGGGCGATACTCGTATAATTGTTGACGATTCCGTCAAAAGTCTGTACCGGGTTCAGCCCCTTGCGTTTGCTGAACAGGGCGACATTCTCTATGGCAGCATGCAAACGGATGCCGCCGAGTGTCAATCGTTTGCTCCATGTGGCGGGCAGGCGATAGGAGAGGGTGATGTTCTTGATGCTTAGATAGTCACCGCTTACAATATAGCGTGTAGATGCTTTCTGGCTGTTATATCCATTGATCGTTGCATCCAGATTCACTTGCGGAATACCCGATGGATCGAGACGGTTGGGCGATGTGGGCGTCATGCCTTCGGGCATTGCTGTCCATGCATTCAGTAAATCGGGAGTCAATGAATGTACGCCTACCGATGTCAGAGTCTGATAAGGCTGGTCGAAGACTTTGGAACCGCAACTGAAAATCATTAGGGCGGACAGAGCCAGGTCTTTCCAGCGGGAGAGAGGTGGTGACCGAGCCGTTTATCTTCGGTAATGAACTGCCCGACCAGTCTTTGCGTGCATATCTCGGGTCGCCTGTATAATATTGTCCGTTGATGTCTACCCAACTGTCTGTCGGAATCGGATTTTTACCTTCGGTGCTCTCTTCTCCGTTTACGGGTGTTTTTCCATCCTCTCCGGCAATGTAATAAGCGTTGAAGTCCGGCAGATATACACTGCGACCTGTCATCTGGTCTACGCCAGCATACTGGTACAGCCAGAATTCATAAATGCTGTGTCCCTCTTTGAACTTCTGGAAATCTCCGTTCGTAATTCCCTCTTCCCGATCTTTATCCGGCAGTTTTCCGATCTTGTTTTTCACTTTGGAAAGGTTCAAACCTACATTCCATTCCCATTCCCGGTTGCGGATGATATCCCCGTCGGCAGAGAATTCCCATCCTTTATTGGAAACATCTCCAATGTTTCGCCAGACGGTGGAAAGGCCTGTCGATGAGTCAGTGGCACCGGCAGATAGTGGTTGAATAAACTTGAACAGCAAGTCGTCCGAATGCTTGTTATAGTATTCGAAACTTAGGTTCACACGGTTGAAAAGACGAGTTTCCAGACCGATATTCAGCGAAGAATTCGTTTCCCATTTCAGTTCCGGGTTTTCGTTCTGCACTTTGTAGTAAGCGGCTTCTCCACCGTTGACGGCAGAGCCGTAGAGAGACATCCACTGGTACAGGCCGTTGCTGCTTCCGAAGTTATCGTTTCCCACTTGCCCGTAAGAAACCCGTAACTTGAGGCGGTTCAGCCACGACACGTTTTTCAGGAACGCTTCGTTGGAAAGCATCCAGCCGATACCTACGCTCCAAAAGTTACCCCAGCGATGGTCTGTATGGAAGATGGAGGAACCGTCGCGCCGGAAAGAAGCTTCGGCAAAATAAGTTTCGTTGTAGTCATACCGGGCCCGTGTGAAGTAACCCTCTGTACGATAGGTGTCTTTATATCCCTCACTGTAAGTTGTGGTGGTGAAATTTTGAAAGTTCGTCTATTCCGGGGAAACTCTCATTTTTTTTCTGTATGGCGTCGAAATTAAGCTTGTAATCATAGTTCTCGTGCCCCACCATCCATTCTACGAAATGCCTGCCGAACTGGTGTTTCCATGCCAGTAGCTGTTGCAGGGTATATTCCTTATATTCCTGATCGATTTTGCTGATAAAACCTGTGTCCTTGTAAGCGCCTATTTCCGCATTTCCGTATTGGCTGTCCTCGATATTGCGCAGGCTGATATTGCCTTTCAATGAGAATGTAAAATCGCGTAGGAAAGAAACGTCCACATAGGCATTTCCTTGCAAGGTATTGGCAGCGTTCCACAACTTGTTCTTTTCGCTTTCCCACAGTAGATGGCGTCCATTGCTGGCGGCATCCGATTCCGAACGGCTTTCCGAACCGTCATCATATTGTTTTCCGCCTTCTTCGTTCAGGATATAATCTCCTTTGGAATGAAGCAATGAGCCGTCGCTGGCAAATACATCCTCTGTATAGTGGAGATGCACCGGATAGATAGGTGCTATTCTCCGTGCAAAGTAAAATGCATTCGACAGGTTATTGGATTGCGCACTTCCGGCGGCTCCTACATCCCAGTTCGTTTTCTGGTGCGTGCCTCCGAGCGACAAGCCCGTCTTGAGCCATGGGCGTGGGGTGAAGTCAGCGTTGAGTGAGCCGCTAAGACGATTGAAATCACTTTTCCTGGTATATCCGTCTTCATTAAGATAGCCTAGCGAGAAACGGATCCGGCTCTTTTCATTGCCGGATTCTCCGCTTAGGTTGTATTCCTGGCGGTGACCGTTACGTGTGTAGGGAGAATACCAGTCGAGATCGTCCTTATATCCGTCCAGTATCCGGGCGTCGGATGCCAGATGACCGTTTGCATCGAAAAGGGCATTATCGGCTTTGTTATAGATGTTGATTCCTACTTTGCTGATAATGTCATTGTTGGTGGCGATGGTCGCTTCTTCGGGACTACTGCCGTTGCTGATAAGCTGGTTGCGATACCCCTGCCACATCGTTTCCATGAATTGATTGGCATTCATACGTTCGTAATCACCCTGTCCACGCGCGCTGAAGCCGTGGCGAATGTCCAGTTGAAGGAAACTCCCTGTTTCTTCGCCTTTTTGGTGGTAATTAAAATCACACCATTCGAAGCCCGGCTACCGTACAATGCGCATGAAGCAGCATCTTTCAGTACGCTGACGCTTTCTATGTCTGCCGGATTAAGATCGGTGATCCATCCCGTATAGGGCATACCGTCTACCACGTAAAGCGGCTTATTGCTTCCGTTCACCGAACTGTATCCCCGGATCCGGACTTCCGCTTCGATGCCAGGCTGCCCCACTCCGTCAATTATCTGTAGCCCCGGTACTGCTCCGTTGAGCACGGAGATAACAGAACTGACCGGACGTATTTCGATTTGCTTACTGTCCACTACGGAAACAGCCCCGGTAATTGATCTTTTTTGAGGACAGTGCCATACGCTACCTGCACTACTACTTCATCCAGTTCGTTCACGTTCGGACGCAACCGGATTTCCATCATATTATGCCGGGCAGGCACTTCGATAGTTTGGTATCCTATGTAAGAAATAACCAGCATTTGCTGTCCGCGGAGGGTTGGTTGAAGACTAAACTTTCCATCCAGATCTGAAATACAGCCTTGCCGACTGCCTTTCACTGTGACGGAAGCACCTGTCAATGGTTCCCGGCTTTCCTCATCAATGATGATTCCTGTTATATTTTTTATTTGGGCATAAGTTAGGTTAATGGATAGAAGCATGTAAATGCATATCACTCCTATCTTTATTAAAGTATCTTCTGTCCGTCTTTTAATAATTGTCATAAGTTGTATATCTTGACGTATTTGTTGATTTTGCTTGCTTATTTAAACATTTACAAAACTAATATATTATAATTAGTGTTATAATACATTGCCTCCTATTTATGCAATTTTAACGGTGTAGACTGCTAATTATTAGCTGAATTGGCAAATTAGATACTTTTTCTTGTTCTATATTTTATATTATTTGTTCTTGCGGCTCGAGAGATAGAGGCTTCTTTCTTTTTCATTGCATTAAGTAGAAATCTCTCTCCCAAAACGTATTATAGTTCGTTAAAAAGATGTACATTGCATCAATTCTGGACATTTTTGGTGGATAATTGGAACAAAATTGCAAGGTTAACCCGTTTTCTTTTACTATTTTTGCATCGTGTACGTAAACGATGTGCATTTAGAATAGAGAGCTTATTCAATAACTATAAATAAATAAGGTATGAAAACGAACTATGAAATTCGCTATGCTGCGCATCCGGAAGATGCAAAAAGTTATGATACAACAAGAATTCGCAGAGATTTCTTAATCGAAAAGATATTTGTTCCCAACGAAGTGAATATGGTGTATTCCATGTACGACCGTATGGTGGTAGGCGGTGCGCTTCCGGTAGGGAGAGGTGCTGACGCTCGAAGCTATTGATCCGCTGAAAGCTCCGTTCTTCCTCACCCGTCGCGAAATGGGTATTTACAATGTTGGCGGTCCCGGTATTGTGAAAGCAGGCGAGCGCAGAGTTCGAACTGGATTATAAGGAAGCTCTTTATCTGGGTTTACAGGTGCTTCTTATGGTATCGGTTTTGCTATCGCTTCAGCTTTTGCAGAGCAAGGAGCAACTATCTGTTTCAACGATATCAACCAGGAGTTGGTAGACAAAGGCTTGGCTGCCTATACTGAAAAGGGTATCAAGGCACGCGGTTATGTATGTGATGTGACAGACGAACCTGCTGTTCAGGCCATGGTAGCCCAGATTGAAAAGGAAGTAGGCTCTGTTGATATCCTCGTAAACAATGCCGGCATCATCCGCCGTGTTCCTATGCACGAGATGGAAGCTGCTGACTTCCGTCGTGTAATCGACATCGACTTGAATGCTCCGTTCATCGTTTCTAAGGCTGTTCTGCCTGCAATGATGAAGAAGGGCCACGGTAAGATTATCAACATCTGCTCTATGATGTCCGAACTGGGTCGTGAGACTGTGTCGGCCTATGCCGCTGCCAAGGGTGGCTTGAAGATGCTGACTCGCAACATCTGCTCTGAATATGGTGAATACAACATCCAATGTAACGGTATCGGCCCGGGTTACATCGCTACTCCGCAGACTGCTCCGCTGCGTGAGAAGCAGGCAGACGGAAGCCGTCACCCGTTCGATTCATTCATCTGCGCCAAGACTCCGGCAGGCCGCTGGCTGGCTCCGGAAGAACTTACCGGTCCGGCAGTGTTCCTGGCATCGGAAGCCTCTAATGCGGTAAACGGTCACATCCTCTACGTAGACGGTGGTATTCTTGCTTATATCGGAAAGCAACCGAAATAAATTTAAGGATAATTGAGAAGGTGATAAAGTGGCAGGATAATGTCACTTGTCACCTTATTTTTTTTCTTTGCAGGCGCGGATTACGCGGATTTCGCGGAAAGGATAAGGAAAATCCGTATAATCCGCGAAATCCGCGCCTCCAAAAGGAAAGTTATACAACTGATTAGGAAAAAGCAATGATTATATGAGAAACTTTCTTTTATTATGTATGGCGGCCCTCTGCTGTCTTGCTTGCAACGATAGCAAGATAGTGACTGTTACGGTAACCAATCCGTTAGCGATGGACCGTTCCGATGAGATGGTAGAGGTGTCCATGACCGAAATGGTCAAACCTTCTGAATCTGGCAGACACCGCACAGATTGTGGTTCTGAATGTCGATGGGGAGCAGGTGCCTTACCAGGTGACCTACGATGACAAATTAATCTTCCCTGCGACGGTAGCTGCCAATGCATCGGCTGCATATACCGTCCAGGCCGGCCAAGATAGCCGAACTGACCCGTCGATCATTGGAGGTAAGGGCTTGTGGGCGGCAGTATCCCGAACGTCTGGACGCCGGCGTTGCCGCTCTGATGGCGGGTGATACGATTATCTATCCTTATTGCTATCGCACACAGGAAATCCTTGATAATGGCCCGCTGCGCTTCACAGTGAAACTGGAATTTAATCCGCTGGTTGTCCGTGGCGATTCTAACGTGGTGGAAACGCGTGTCATCTCCTTGGATGCAGGTTCTTATCTAAATAAAACAGTTGTTTCATATACCAATTTGAAAGAAGCAATGCCGGTAACTACAGGACTTGTATTGCGTGAACCGGACGGTGCGGTTGTGGCAGATGCTGCAAATGGCTATATCACTTACGTAGATCCTACAACCGACAGAAGCGGCGGTAACGGTAAGATATTTGTGGGTGCTGCATTCCCTGCACAGGTAAAAAGAGGCGAAAGTGGTTCTTCTTTCCGAAAAGGAAAAGCGAATATGAGCCTGGTTCTGAATATACTTATTACTGGGGTTCTGCCTGGGATAAGGCGGCTATCAAGACTCCGGATGCCTGGAATAAATATATGACTGAATATGCGCAGAAATTGCGTACTCCGTTGGCGGTGGCATATTAATTAATGTGCTGAATTGCTTATACAGTCAAAAAAGAAGGATTGTCGAGGTGTGACGAAACGCCCTCTTTAATTTCTTTTACTCACTGAATACGCGATTCATTATTGAATATCATGCGTCTTTTCTAATAGATGAAGCAAAGGTTTCTTTTATCAAAGGAACCTTTGCTTATTTTTATCTTTCTGAAAAAGAAAGAGAATTAAGAATGTGTCTTTCTGGAAAAGAAAGATAATGTCCTTGAGCTATCTTGTAAAAGCGTGTTGTTCGTAATATTCGTATGTCGTTCCGTCTTCTTTCTCTTTCTCACGAAGTTCATAGACTAATTCATTCTCTGTCATTGTGGTCACTGTCCACACTTCTGTGTAATTATCCTCTTCAGTGTCGATGAGAGTCAGCTTATTACCGGAGTAGCTCCATGTACCGTGATAATAATTAGTACTTCTGGAGGAGTTGTAGACATCTTTTTTCTACATACGTACCATCTTCCTTGAACTCTATGGAATAACGGTTGGTTCCATTTACAAAATCTTCTTTAGAGTCACTTACCTTTTCACCATCTTCCCATTCTTGTGAAAGATAATACACTCCATTCCATGTTCCTAACAATAAATCGCGTGAACCGACAGCGTCGTCATCGTCGTCGCCACAGGAATAAATGCTGAACGACAGTAATACCGCAACTATGCAAACAGTTGCTTTCCAGATTGTTTTCATAATAAATTGTTTTAATTGTTTGATTTTGAGATGATTTGTTTTTAGACTTTATTTGATAATCGTTTCCACATGTCCATTCTTGAAGAATAGGTAGAACGAGCTGGAATACATCCATTGCACTTCTCCATTTGATTCTTGAATAGTCTGCGGTTTGCCGAAGGCCAGCAGACATTCATCTTCCGTCATGCCTTTCACCGGCTTGTTGATACTGATTTCATTCCAGTGAGTGATTGGTGAAAGTTGGTTCGTTACGATGAAGTCGAACATTTTATTCAATACTTGCGATTCCACCTGTACGAAGTCATCCATGATTTCTTTGTGAGATGCTTTCTTGTCCGGTTGTAGCTTCTCCATCGGAGTGATTTTTTCATTATCACTGCTGATGACTCTATCCGTATATTGGAAAGATAATAAACCAGTTTGCCGTCCTTTACTTGAAACAGGGCTTTGCAATAGTAAGTATTCTTCTGATTTGAATCTGCTTGCGAGGCAAGTATCAGATCGCAACTGAAGTTTTTAGCCGGTACGTTTACCTCTGTGATCCCTTCCCGTAGCTGCGGACAGACATTCTTGACGATCCATAGCAGTGCATTAGCGTAGATGTTTTCGTCTTGCATATCGCTGAAAGGGGTAAATCCGCTGACTACATATTTATTGCCGTCTGCATTGACAGGATAGCTTTTTTTCTGTTCGGTGAAAGTCTGTGCTATCAGTGGGATAATTTCTACCAGTAGATACAAGATTACCAGAAATTGTCGTTTGGTCATCATATTCCGTTCTTTTTAAAGAAAACAGCATCCACGGCCCTTTTGTGAAAAGAAAGATCGTGGACGCTGAATAAATAATATGGTTTATTGAGGTTTGGTTGTCCTTAGAAGGCAATACCTAGACGAATCATAAAGTTACTGGTTTTGAATCCGTCGGCATCGCTGAATGTATCTATGAATCCGCGCTGATAGGTGAGATCCAGATTGAAACGGTCATACCACAGTCCTACGCCAATATTCATACCGGCATCAAAATGATTGTAATCAACTTCCAGATAATCTGCATAATCTCCCCAGCTGATGCTTTCACCACTTTCTTTCATTTTGCTCGTGTAATCGTAGCTGGCAAAGACTCCTACATGCGGGTCGATATGAACATTGTCCGCCACTGCAAATTTCCATCCGAATGTGAACGGAGAATATTGTATATTGTGAGCCATACATTTCGTGTCGTCCACTTTGAAACCACGGGAGCCGAGTCCAAACTCCATTCCCCAGTATCCTCCTGTGCTGCCTAAAGGCTTCTGGTAGCCAAATGTTGCGTTATATCCGATGTTTGAGTCAGCTCCTTCGGCTCCGTCACCGGAGAAGTTCATGATATTCAAACCTGCACGCAAGAACCATTGTGTGCTGCTGGCTTGCTTCTCTGTTTTGACGATTGCGCTTCTGGATGATACGATTTGCGCTTGAGTTCCTACGCACAATAAGAGTGCGGCAACCATTGATAGTACTTTTTTCATTGTTATTGATGTTTTAGTGATTAATTCTTATTCTTAACGACAGGTGCTATCTGGCTTTTTCCATCTGTGGGTGATAACTTTTGCAGACGTATCCATTCATAATCTTCTTGGTGGCAGGATGCCAGTTGACAAAGATGCCGGGATAACCTACTACTGTAACCGTGTATCCCCCTGTTTTTTCATTATCTTCCACTTTGAAAGTGGCTCCCATGATGACATCGCAGTTGTATTTGATGGTGGACAGATACGTCCCCATGCACGGATGTTGTCAAGTTCTCCTTTCATGGCGATCTCCACTTCCTCTTTGCTTAGTGTCCATTCATCCTTGATTCGTCCCTTATCTTCCAGTATTTTCACCTCGACAACTGTGGGTTTGACACAAACTTCAGTAACTGCATCGCCTGCACGTGCCTGTGCGTCACGAAACTTGAAGACCGTCTTTTGCGCATGGGCTCCGACGGCACAACTGACAACCAGAGCAATAATCAGAAATAGTTTTTTCGTTTTCATGTCCTTTTGTGATTATATGTTAATATGCCTGCAAAGGTATGCGAAAGGAGTATACTACCGGGTGAAAGCATAGTTCCAAGAACGATACGAAATTGTATCCTATTTGGATACACTGGGGAAGCTTCCGGTGTTGATGCTGTCGGATAAATCGTGGAAGAAGTCGTGGTTGAGGATGCAGGAGATGCGCCAGAGCAGGTGGATGTCGATATTCTCTTTCCGGAATATCTTGTAAACATTGGGGCGTGTGCAGCATAGTTGGGTAGCGAACCAGGTGACGGTGCGTCCCTGTTCGTGAAGCGTGCGTTCGATAAGTTGTCCCGCATGAATCATGTGCCTATTCTGCTTATGTGTGTGCCCCCCGGATTCCCGTTGGGCGGACAATTCAATCTATTGTTGACAGGAATATATAGAAAAGGCGTGGGAATCTCTCACCTTCGTCCGTTCCATGTTCAAGGCCTTCGCAATGCCAATTATCGGGAACGAACAACGCAGAAAGCCCACGCCGATATGTACAACACCCGTAGCCCCCCTTTGTTTCTCAAAAAGAGGCACGGATGTATATAAATACACATCAGGAGGACGTCTTAGTTGCGATGGCACGGGGAAGTGCGTATTGCAGGTTACCGTTGTTCCATGACTTCAGCGAATCGTGGAAAGTGATGATAGAGCCGTTGCGTGCGTAACGTTTCACGTTGTTGAGTACCTGTTCCGGGCGCATCCGCTTACTGTAATCGCGGGTCACGAGGTCCCACATAATGATGCGGTAATGATAGCGCAACGTATAATACTGCCTGAATCCCATGTGTCCGTGTGGTGGACGGAAGAGATCGGAATGAATAATATCATCTACTTTTTGGGCATTTGCCAGATAGTCGGGGTTGGAGTATTCGAAGCCGCGGATGTGGTTGAAGGTGTGGTTGCCGATGCGGTGACCGTGTTCTACCACCATCCGGTATTCGTCCGGGTGTTTGCGGATATTGTCGCCTACCATGAAGAAGGTAGCTTTAATATGATGCTTTTCCAGTATTTCCAGTACCCAGGGAGTTACTTCGGGGATGGGGCCGTCGTCGAAAGTCAGGTAGACTGCCCGCTCGTTCGGGTCCATTCGGAAAATAGCTTGCGGATACAACGCCCGGAAAAGCCACGGTGGTTGTTCTATAAACATGAGAGTCTGTGTTTTTGAAGTATTAGGAAATAAGTATTAAGTATTATACCTTACGGAAAACATGCCGGAAGCTACGTTAATACTTAATACTTATTACTTCATACCTAAATTATTTCCCTTTCATTCTCGTCACATACTCGTTGTATAGTTGGTCGAGCTGCGTAGAGTAGTGTTTTGCAAGTTCTTCTGATTTGTATTTCTCCATTAGGCGTACTTCCGCGTCAAGCAATCCTGCATTGTACATGAAGTTTTCGCTGGCAATGGAAAGTTGGTAATCGGTCAGGCTCAGATACCAGATCATGTATTCGAGAGACTTGTTGGCAAGTTCGTCGATGATCTTGTTCGCTTTCTCGTTCTGTCCCAGCTGATAGTAGGCTTCTGCCATTTGGAAGGCGCCGTTTGCCCAGTCATACGGTACGTTGTATGACGGGATCATCTTCTCGGCGTAGTCGAGTGCGGCGAGTGCCTTGTCTTTTTTGCCTTCTTTGATGAGCTGTCCTACGAGCTGTGTGAAGATACGGCGGTGCGTGTAGCACATACGCATCACGTTCTCGTCGATGTAGATTCCCGGCTTGTCGATACCGCCGAACTTGAACTTGTTCATCAGGTTGTCGTACATCTTTTCACTGTCGATTTTGCTGTTCAGTTTGTCCGTCTCGAACGGAGTGAAGCGGTATGCCAGACCTTCCTGCGTGAAGTGGTTGTCCATGCCGAGGTGGTTTTCACTGCCTACGGTGATAGCCATGTAGATGGGACGTTCCCAGTTGGCGTTGGCCAGCATTTCGAGCATCATCAGCTCGCTCTTGTAAAGCGCGCGTTTCGGGTTGCCGTTGGCGTCTCTAAGGGTGACTGTCATGTATTCGGGGATAGAGTCGCCCAGAGCTTCCGGTATTTTCATGCCGGAGCGGCGTACGGCTTCCTTATCTATCTTCATGACGATGCTGTCCGTCAGGGATGAGCGGAAGCTGTATCTCTTTTCCTGTCTTCTTGAGAAGTTCTTTCAATTGGTCGTTCTTGCCAAGCATCCAGCGGTTGATGATTTCCTTCAGTTCATAAGGATTCTCACCGAAGATGGAGTGAACGAGCGACAATATGGTAGTGTCTCCCTGTGCAGCCAGTTCGTTTGCCTGTTTGAAATAGCTGTCGATAAGAGCTTTCATTTCCGGACGGATAGAGATATATTCGTTTTGTCCTTCGACGTATTCCACACGGTCCCAAGTGATCGGGAGAGAGGGCGAGTCGTAAGCCGGACGCTTCATCTGGTCGATGTACCAGTCGGTCTGCAAGTAACTCAAGTTACAGGTGCGGGCATCCGTACGGAAACCTTCCGTTTCCTGATTGTACCACAATGGGAAAGTATCGTTGTCACCATTGGTGAAGATGATCGGATTTCCTTCTTCCTGCAAGGTCATCAGATAGTTCTGACCGAAGTCACGGGCTACGAAGCGGCCGCTACGGTCGTGGTCGTCCCACGTCTGTCCTGCCATTTGAATGGGGACGAACAGGCAGAGAACGGAAGCCAGAGCAGCGGCAGGAAGTTCCTGCATCTTGGCATAATCTCGCAACATGCGGATGATACCTGCCACACCCATACCTACCCAGATGGCGAAGGCATAGAATGAACCGGCGTATGCATAATCTCGTTCACGAGGCTGTGCAGGCGTCTGGTTGAGGTAGAGCACGATAGCGATACCTGTCATAAAGAACAGGAAGAATACCACCCAGAATTGCTGGATACCCCGCTGGCTGTGGTATGCTTGCCAGAAGAGTCCGATCAGGCCGAGAAGCAGCGGCAGGCAGTAGAATACGTTGTGTCCTTTGTTGTTTTTGAGGTCTTGCGGAAGCAATTCCTGGTTACCTACCAGTAGGTTGTCGATAAACGGAATACCGGTGATCCAGTTGCCGTGCTCAATTTCTCCGCTACCCTGTATGTCATTCTGCCGTCCAGCAAAGTTCCACATGAAGTAACGCCAGTACATGAAGTTTAGCTGGTAGGAGAAGAAGAACTTGATGTTTTCCCATTGGGTAGGCATGTTTACCATCACCATCTCTCCGCATTGGTCGTAAGGCACGTCATATCCCTTGATGTCAACCCATTGCTTGTAGAGCGGGGCGTGCGAGGAACTGTACATACGGGGAAAAGCATATTTTGCGCGTATTCATACTCGATACGTCCGGGGAGTTCGATATAAGAGTCTTTTTCGTCCGGCGAAGTCTTTTCCTTGCGGACATACTTGCTGCCTGTTTCCGACTGGCGGGGAATGCAATAACCGTCTTTTACGTCGAGTGCCACTTTCGAAGAGAAAGCAGGGCCGTAGAAGAGAGGACGGGTTCCGTATTGTTCACGGCCGAGGTATTCGCCCAGCGTGAAGATATCTTCCGGTGAGTTCTGGTCCATGGGCGTGTTGGCGGTAGAGCGGATAACGATCAGTGCATAAGACGAATAGCCGATAACGATCATCATCGTGCACAGTAATGCCGTATTCATGGTACGGGCGGAGATGCGCCATTTCTCTTTGATTTTAGCCTGTACACTCGGAGCAAGATAAAGTCCCAGTGCGGCAATAACCAAAATACCGATGATGATACTGCTGGCTCCGTGTCCGTAGAATGGGATACCGAGCAGGGCAATCGTCAGGATAAAGGAGACAGCCATGCGCGCTTTGCTCCTTTGCGGTGTAACTTTCGTAAACACCCCAGACAGCGCTGCTGCAAGCAGGATGATATAGACCACTACGCCCGAATTGAATGACATTCCGAGTCCGTTGACAAACAACAGTTCGAACCAGCCGCCTACTTTCACGATACCCGGCACAATGCCGTAGAGCACGGCTGCCACGAGCACCATGGAACCTAATAGCGCAATTAACGAACCTTTGGCGGTAGCGTTTGGAGTTTTCTTGTAATAGTATACCAGCACGATAGCCGGAAGACAGAGCAGGTTCAGCAAGTGAACACCGATACTCAATCCGGTGAGATAGGCGATGAGGATAATCCAACGGTCGCTGTGCGGCTGGTCGGCTACGTCTTCCCATTTCAGAATCAACCAGAAAACAACAGCGGTAAAGAGGGAGGAGAAGGCATATACTTCACCTTCCACGGCCGAGAACCAGAATGTGTCACTGAATGTATAAACCAGTGCACCGATCAGTCCGCTACCCATCACTGTGATAAGCTGTCCTTTGGTGATATTGTTTTCGTCAGTGATAATCAGTTTGCGTACCAGGTGGGTGATGCTCCAGAAAAGGAATAGGATACAGGCGCCACTCATCAGGGCACTCATGTAATTCACCATTTTAGCAACAGTTGTTACGTCGGAAGCAAATTGAGAAAACAGATTTGCCACTAGCATGAAGAAAGGTGCGCCGGGCGGGTGACCGACTTCCAGTTTATAGCCGGTGGTTATGAACTCCGGGCAATCCCAGAAACTTGCGGTCGGTTCTATTGTCAGGCAGTAGACGGTTGCCGCAATGATGAATGTAAGCCAACCCATAAGGTTGTTTACGGTTCTGTACTGTTTCATTAGCACTATCGTAGTTTATTCGTTAAAAACAAATTATGAGGTCGCAAAGATAGTGATTTGTAAGGATAATGAGGAAGAAAGTAAGAAATATTAAGTAACGGAGGGGTGATTTACTATCTCTTTCACTCTTCCGGAAGGCGGGAACTTGTGTGTTGGCGAGTAAGGAAATTATTTTTTCTTCTGTCAGACTGACCTAAAGTCTTGATTTATTTTTCTACTTTTGCTTACTGACAACAAATGCTTGTGAAGTAATGGACAAAGACATAACACTGGAACAAGAATTCGATCTGGTCTTCAAGGCACATTATTCGCTGGTGAAGAATTTCGCATTGATGCTCCTTAAATCGGGGCAGGACGCGGATGATATAGCACAGGACGTTTTCACGCGACTATGGGCCAAAACCGCAGATTTGGCAGGATAACCCCGGGATAGATAAATATATCTATGCTATGACCAAACATGCCATTTTTGATTTTCTCAAGCATAAGCGCATAGAACGGTCTTACCAACAGGCACAGATGGAAGAAAGTCTTTTCAAGGATTTGTCTCCGTCGGGTGATACACTGGACGCTATCTATTATAAAGAAATACAATTAGCTCTGCAAATGGCTGTCGAACAGTTCCCCGAGCGTCGCCGATTGATTTTTGAAATGAGCCGCATCCAGGGAATGAGTCATCTGGAAATAGCGGAAAAGCTTGATATTTCAGTGCGTACCGTAGAGCGTCAAATCTATCTTTCTCTGGTTGAATTAAAAAAAATCGTATTTATTTTATTTTTTCTTCATTTCATTTGAGTAGTCTTCGCATTTGTGTCGTGCTATATATGTATTCACCACTAATAGCACAACTATATGAAGAATTATTTTCGGCAGATACTGACCTCGTTCACTAAGAATCATTATTCGGAAACGATCCGGCAGAATTTCTACGGATGGCTGACGGATAAGGAACATGCCGTAGAAAAAGACAAAGCTCTAAAAGAAATCTGGACGACAGCCCGCGCTATGGGCGAAGTGCCCCATGTGGAGAAGGAACTCGAACGGTGGAAACGGAACAACGGTCTTCACACGGCTTCTTCAGTCCCTGTAACCCCTAATCGCAAAATTCGTATATTGCGTCTTTGGCAATCCGTTGCGGCTGTGTTACTGGTGGTAGCCGTATCTCTTGGTTATCTGGTGATGCAGGCGGAGAGAACGCAGAATGACCTTATACAGGAATTCATTCCAGTGGCGGGGATGCGGCATCTTTCTCTTCCGGATGGCAGCCAGGTTCAGATGAATTCAAAAAGTACTTTGTTATATCCGAAACAGTTTACTGGGAAAGAGCGGTGTGTTTACTTGGTTGGTGAAGCCAATTTTAAAGTGAAGCCTGACAAGAAGCATCCTTTCATTGTAAAGTCGGATGATTTTCAGGTAACTGCTTTGGGAACGGAATTCAATGTCAGTGCCTATCCGGAGAATCAGGAAATCAGTACAGCATTGCTGTCGGGCAGTGTATTGGTAGAGTGGGGAAATCTGACCCAGCGGACCGTATTGCAGCCTGACGAACAGTTGACGTATGACAAAGAGAACCGTCAGTTTCGGGTAGTGCATCCCGATATGGCAGATGTCACCGCTTGGCAGCGGGGGCGAACTGGTTTTCAATGAAATGACCGTAGAAGATATTATACGTGTACTGGAACGAAAATACAATTATACGTTTGTCTACAGCTTGAACCAGCTGAAGAAAGATCGTTTGAGTTTCCGGTTCAAGGATAAGGCACCTTTAGCAGAAGTCATGGATACCATTGTCGATGTGGCGGGCAATTTGAAATTCAAGATAGAAGGAGATAAGTGCTATATTACACGGAAATAAATCAATAACTTAAAAACACAATTACTGCCCATGAGAAAAAAGTATCCGGAACAGAGCGCCACTCCATCCCGGATATGAAATAATCAACTTTTCTGCATCAGAGTGTTATACTCTGTTGATCTGATCTACGTGAATAACAACCTAGTTAACAAACTAATACTTAAAAGTTAATGCTACAAAATTACACATTTATAGCGGATAAGCGAGGCGTAAGAAGAAGTTTTCTACTCTTTTTCAGTTTATTTTTTGCTACAAGTAACAGCTTTTTGCTCAAAATGACGTGCGGATTACCATCCGTGAGAACAATATTACCGTCATTGAAGCATTGAAGAAAGTGGAAAAGCAGTCGGGATTATCCATTGGGTACAATAACTCGCTGCTGCGTGACAAACCTGCCCTCAATCTCAATCTGGATAAAGCCGGATTGGATTATTCTCTCTCTACCATTTTGAAAGGTACAGGCTGCACCTACGAATTGAAAGGTAAATACATCAAGATTATTCCTCAACCGGCACAGGAAAAGCCATCTTCCGATAAACAAATCAAAGGAAAAGTGACAGACGAAACGGGTGAGCCGCTTATCGGTGTCAATATTCAGGTGCAGGGTTCTGCCAGTGGAGTTATTACGGACATTGAAGGACGTTATTCTATCGAAGCTCCGGTGGGTAGCACGCTCAATTTTACCTATATAGGCTATACTCCTCAAAATGTGAAAGTCACAGATCGGAGCGTGTATAATGTGACGCTTGCCACTGCCGTGGAGCAACTCAACGAAGTAGTCGTGACTGCCCTTGGTATCAAGCGTGAACAGAAAGCATTGAGCTACAACGTGCAACAGGTGAAAGCGGACGAAATCTCCGGCATTAAAGATGCTAATTTCATCAACAGCCTGAATGGCAAGGTGGCAGGTGTTACTATCAACAGCAGTTCTTCCGGTGTAGGTGGAGCCAGCAAGGTAGTGATGCGTGGTGCGAAATCTATCGAACAAAGCAGTAATGCGCTTTACGTCATCGACGGTATACCGATGTATAACTTCGGTGGCGGTGGTGGAATGGAATTCGACTCACGGGGTGCTACGGAGAGCATTGCCGACATTAATCCGGACGACATCGAAAGTATCTCCGTATTGACGGGTGCCGCAGCAGCTGCACTCTACGGTAGTAATGCTGCCAATGGTGCGATTGTTATTACTACCAAGCGCGGACAAGTAGGCAAGTTGCAAGTGACGGTGAACAGCAATACCGAGTTTGCCCGTCCTTTCGTGCTTCCTGAATTCCAAAACCGCTACGGGACGGGAAGCCGTGGGAAAGACGGAGGTTCTACCATCCTTAGCTGGGGAGCGAAGTTGAATGACGCCTCCCGCACCAATTATGAACCGAAAGATTTCTTTGATACAGGACTGATCTTCACCAATTCTGTCACCCTTTCTACCGGTACGGAGAAGAACCAGACCTTCTTTTCGGTGGCGTCGGTCAACTCCGAGGGCATTGTTCCCAACAATCGTTATAACCGTTTTAATTTTACTTTCCGTAATACGACGAATTTCCTGAACGATCGGATGAAACTTGACATAGGAGCCAGCTACATCATTCAGAACGACCGCAACATGACGAATCAGGGGATTTATTCCAATCCCATTGTGCCCGTTTATCTGTTCCCGCGTGGCGATGACTTCGGACTTGTCAAGGTGTTCGAACGTTGGGATCCGGCACGCAAAATCAATACGATGTTCTGGCCGCAGGGCGAAGGTGACCTCCGTATGCAGAATCCTTATTGGATTGCTTACCGTAATCTGCGTCTGAATCAGAAGAAGCGTTATATGCTGTCTGCTCAATTGAGTTATGACATTACCGACTGGTTGAATATATCGGGACGTGTACGTGTAGACAACACGCACACCAAGTATGAACAGAAGCTCTATGCCAGCTCCAACCTTACAATTACGGAAGAGAGTGCGCAGGGACACTATACCATCTCCAAGCCCGACGAAACACAAACGTATGCCGACGTGCTTGCCAACATCAACAAGCGTTTTAATGACTTCTCACTGGTGGCAAACGTGGGTGCCAGCATTGTGAACAACAGATACGAAGATTTGAGTTATCGTGGCCCGATTCGTGAAAAGGGAATACCGAACGTGTTTAATGTGTTCGACCTCGACAACACAAAGAAAGAAAGCCCGTCAGGACGAATGGCAGGAACAGACGCAATCAGTCTTCGCCAGTGTGGAAGTGGGATGGAAGAGTATGCTCTATCTTACACTGACCGGGCGAAACGACTGGGCTTCGCAACTTGCCAATTCTTCTACACCTTGTTTCTTCTACCCGTCCGTAGGACTTTCGGGGGTTATCTCCGAAATGCTGACTTTGCCGGAATTTATCGACTATATGAAGGTCCGTGGCTCTTTCAGTTCCGTTGGTATGCCTTATCCCCGTAATCTGACATCGCCCACTTACGAATACGATGAGGCTAACCAGCAATGGAAGCCCAAGACACACTATCCTATCAAGGACTTGAAGCCCGAGCGTACCAACTCGTGGGAATTGGGACTGGATATGCGTCTTTTCAAGGATTTCAGCCTCGGCTTTTCATGGTACTTGGCAAATACTTTCAACCAAACCTTCGACCCGAAAGTTTCCGTATCTTCCGGTTATAGCAAGATTTATTTGCAGACAGGATATGTGCGTAATTCCGGTGTGGAACTCTCATTGGGTTATGGACATACCTGGAACAACCATTTGCACTGGGAAAGTAATTTCACTCTCTCTCACAACAAGAATACGATAAAAGACTTGGTGACCAGCTATATTCATCCCGAAACGGGATTGCCTATCACACAGAATCGTTTGGATGTAGGCGGATTGGGCAAAGCGCGATTTATCTTGAAGAAAGGGGGTACGTTGGGTGATCTTTACACACAGAGTGACTTGAAACGGGACAATAGTGGCATGGTAGAGATCGATCCTTCCGGTGCGCTGACTACGGAAGATAACCTGCCGGACATTAAGCTGGGTAGTGTGTTCCCGAAAGCTAATCTGGCATGGAATAACCGCTTCGAATGGCGTGGTATCAGTCTAAGCGCACTCTTTACAGCACGTATCGGAGGGATTGCTTATTCTGCCACACAGGCGGCAATGGATCAGTATGGAGTGTCCGAACGTTCGGCACAAGCCCGTGACAACGGTGGTGTGTTGCTCAACGGACGTACTCTTGTGGATGCGCAAACGTATTACAGCCTCATCGGAAACAGTAGCGGATTGCCGCAGTATTACACTTACAGTGCTACGAACGTGCGTTTGCAAGAAGCCAGTGTGGGTTATACCATTCCCCGCAAATGGCTGGGAGGTGTGTGACATCAATGTCTCTGTGGTAGGTCGTAACCTTTGGATGATTTACTGTCGTGCACCTTTCGATCCTGAAGCGGTGGCGAATACCGGTAATTATTATCAAGGCATTGATAACTTCATGTTGCCGAGTACCCGTAATATCGGCGTGAATGTGAAAATAAACTTTTAACCCGTTAAATCAGATCGTATGAAACAAGTGAAATCTTTCTTAAAGATATTCTCCCTGGGACTTCTGCTGGTGGGCGGAGCAGCCTGTACGGGCAACTTCGATGAAATCAACCGCAAGGAGTACGAAGTGACCAAGGATGAGCAGGGACGCGAAAACTACAATATAGGCTCTACCCTGCGAGGTTTGCAAGGGTTGGTGGTACCTACTAAAGAGCATCTTTATCAGTTTATCGAGGCTTTGGCGGCAGGTCCGTTTGCCGGGTATTATGGGACTACGCTCGTGCGTACCGATAAATTTGAAACTTATAACCCGTCTGTTGACTGGCAGGATAAGACGTATGGTGATATTTTTACCGAATCTTATCCGCTTTACCGCGATTTGCAGGATCAGAGTGATGATCCTGTGGCACTGGCTCTTGCCAAATTGCTGCGGGTAGCTATTATGCACCGTATGACGGATATGTATGGTCCCATTCCTTATAGCAAGGTGATAGACGAGCAGGGTAGTGTTTCGCTTAATGTGCCCTATGATTCGCAGGAAGCTGTTTACAAACAAATGCTGAAGGAACTTGATGAAGTGACTTCCGTGTTGAAGGAAAATCTTACGATAGGTTCTGAAGCATTCCGTAAGTTTGACGATGTTTATTACGGTGACGTCAGCAAGTGGTATAAATTTGCCAATTCCCTGAAGTTGCGTATGGCTATCCGCATGGTGTATGTTGATCCTACTACGGCACAACAAGTGGCACAGGATGCCGTAGCAGCAGGGGTTATCACGGACAATGCCGATAATGCCGAAATGAAGGTGGAGGAAAACCGTGCCGCTATGGTTTTCAACGGCTGGTCCGACCATCGGATGGGTGCCGACTTGCTTTGTTACATGAACGGTTATCAGGATCCTCGGCGGGAGAAGATGTTTACTCAAGTGGAAATCACGGAAACAGTTGGTGGTAAGCCGACGAAAGTGTCCGGCTTTGCCGGTATTCGTATCGGTATTGATGTGGTGAACAAGGAAAGCGTGATAGACCGTTATAGCAAACCGATTATATCTACTGCCAGTCCTTATCCGTGGATGAATGCGGCAGAAGTCACTTTCCTGCGTGCCGAAGGTGCATTGCGTGGCTGGGCGATGGGAGGCGATGCCAAGAGCCTATATGAAGAAGCAATTGCTCTTTCTTTTGAACAGTACGGACTTCCTGCCACGGATGCTCTTTCTTATGCTGCCAATGCTTCCAACACACCGCAGGCTTACACTGACCCTGTGGATGGAACTTATTCAGCCGGAGCCGTTAGCAACCTTACTGTTGCCTGGCAAGAGGGTGATGAATATGCCGAGAAGAATCTGGAGCGTATCATTACCCAGAAATGGATTGCTATGTTTCCTTCTACGGTAGAGGCATGGAGCGAATATCGTCGCACGGATTATCCTCATTTATTGCCTGTGGTAGTGAACAATAGCGGTGGTACTATTGACGATACGAAAGCTAAAATACGTCGCCTGTGGTATCCGCCCAGCGAATATTCCGGTAACCGGCAGTATATTCTGGAGGCCGTCGGTATGTTGGGTGGCCCCTGATAATGGCGCTACTTCTCTTTGGTGGGACAAGAAACCGAGACCGTAGGGACATGAAACTGGAAATGTGAGAACTAGAAAACAAGAAGATATAGAAACTAAAACAAGAAGATATGAATATGAGAATTTCCATTGCTAACATCTTCACTCATCTGTTCCTGTTGCTGGCATTGCTTGCTACCGCTTCGTGCAGCGACTGGACGGATCAGAAAACTGTTGATATTGATCCGCAGCATGCCAAAGAACAGAATCCTGAACTTTGGGCTCGTTACATGGAGGACACTGCGTACGTATAGGCAAAGCAAACACTTTGTCACTTACGGTAGTTTCGACAATAGTGCCGAAAAGTCGAAGAATGAAGGTGATTACCTCCGTTCATTGCCCGACTCATTGGACATCGTAACTCCGACGCATCCCGAAAGCCTGACCTCTTATGACTGTGAGGATATTCTCCTGTTACAGGAAAAGAGTATTAAGGTGCTCTATTTGGTGGATTATACCGCTCAAATGCCCGCCTTGACCGATGCTGCCAAACTGGGTGCCTGGTTGGATAAGGCCGTTGCTGCCGCTTCCCAGTTGGGTATGAATGGGTTTGCCATTAAAGGTACTCCTCTTTATGGAGGAACGGAGGCTGAACAGGCTGCCCGTCGTGAAGCAGCCAAATTAATCGTCTCCAAGCTTTCTACTGCTGTAGGCGATGGCAAACTGTTGGTATTTGAAGGTGATCCTGCCTTTATGGATGCCGCAGATCTGAATAAGCTGGATTATGTAGTCTTGAACACTGCTACGATTACCTCTGCCGTAGATTTGAAACTCTATGTGGCAGGCGTGATAGAAAACTTCTCAATCCCTAAAGAGAAACTATTGCTCTCCGCCAAGATTAATGAAAAGCTAGTGGATGAAGAAGGTGAAAAACTGGACGCTGTTACCGAGATGACAAACCGTGTTGTTTCTTTGGGTCCTGTAGGCGGACTTGCTATCTATGCTTTGGGTGATGATTACTATCATACGAAGATGAATTATGAGACTAGTCGGCTAGCTATCCAAATAATGAACCCGTCCAAATAAGGGGGCATAACTAAGAGATTATTTATTGTGAAACCTGTAAAACACTATAATGATATGAAAAATAACCCATTTAAATACTTCGTCTTTCTGATGCTGTCACTGCTGATGGTAGCAACGACGGGGTGTACTGAAGATGATATTTCCATGCCTGCCGGGCAGTTACCGGACGAAACGCCGATGAATAGCGTCGGAGGGCAGTTATGCAGTGGAAAAACTTTTTCTAATAAGATTACTGTCAGTATGTACGAAGGTGATGGAGCTGTAACCGAAGAGATATGTTATGCACTGACAAAGCCTGCTATAACGGCTGTTACGGTAAAAGCCATTCCGTCTCCGGAGCTTGTGGCTCAATATAACAGTGATAACGAAACTGATATGAAGGAATTTCCTGTTGCTAACGTAACTTTGGGAAATGGCGGTTCGCTTACTGTGGCTGCTGGAAAGAAAGAATCCGGAACTATCAGCATAACTCTTTCTCCTGATGGATTGAAGCCTGAAACACTTTATTTGTTAGCGATTGCTTTGACACAAAATCCTGTAGGAGTAGATGCACAAGGGAATAAACAAGTAATTTATTACAGAGTGAATTTCAGGAAAAGAAAAAACTATTACATGTATACCTGGAACAACTGGACAAATACAAGATATTCCGCCATTATTACCTGAAGTGATTACAGTATTTTATGTAAATACGGAAACGTATCAACCTTTGATTGCTAGTGCATGGGGGATTATGTTGGATGACATGATTACTCGTCCTTATCCGATATATAGTTTAGGAAATATTGTAAATTTGAAAAGAGCAACGATTGGTTATGATGGTGTAAGTCAACGCGCATTGTTTGAGTTGGGTAGTGATTTGGCTTACGTATTGGAGCATAGAGATAAATATATTCGTCATCTTCAAGAATATAAGCGTAAAAGTATGTCTTTGTATTGAGAATGGTGGTAAAGGTATAGGCTTTTTGTAATATGAATGATACACAGATAGCTGATTTTGTTCGTCAAGTAAAAGATGTGATAGAACGTTATCAACTAGATGGAGTGAACTTGTGGGATGAGGACGGTAAATATGGAAAAGCTGAAATGCCAGGAATGAATACAACTTCATATCCTCGGTTGATCAAAGCGTTGCGTGAGGCTCTGCCGGATAAACTATTGACTTTAGTAGATAAGGGGGATGCTACTGAATATTTTATGATGTTTCTAGGTGTGGAGTAATTGAAGTAGGCGGGTATATTGATTATGCATGGCATGGTTATTTTTCGTCAACAGAAGAATTGCAAATAATCAATCCAAATCTGGATGGAAGTGTTCAAACTTATAGTAAATATACGCGTAGGTCTATTGCTGGGTTAACTGAAACTCGCTATGGATGTGTTAATGTACCTCGTTATTCTAGTAATGATCCAAATATTAGGAATCGTGCAGCAGATATTATATGTAAAGTGGAAATCTGGAGGAATAAAAAAAGTAATATCTTGATATATGGTGATGATCTTATTGGCAATGAATATGGTGACAGAGAAAATGCAGCTAGGATAATGTTGGGCGATTATTCTCTTCTTCAATTTATGGATGATGGTGATGGCTGGGATTTTAGTAGAGATGAGCTCATATGGGGAGACGTTGTATATTCTGGAGTGTCTTTAGATCCTGGAGTAGAACATGCTGCTGGTAATACTTACAGAAAAGACTGGTAAATCTTCTTTTGAATATTATCAATAAATACTTTTTCCATAAATAAAGGAAAAACTCGTTCTTTGGCATATTGAAATTACCGTTGATAGTTGTCATTTGCAGTGGATTCTTTTCGTAAAAATGTAACCGCAATCTAAACTTATTGATTACTTTTGACCCCGATATATAATATGAATAGTTCGAGGCTATTTATAACAGACATACAAGATGGATCAATTGCAGATAATTCAAAATAGAATATATGAGTTTAGAGGTCAGAAGGTGATGCTTGACTGTGATTTGGCAGAGATGTATGGAGTTCAGACAAAAGAACCTCTTAATCAGGCTGTCAAACGAAATATAGAACGTTTTCCTTCTGACGTTATGTTTCAGATTTCTTTGAGTGAAGAAACCCAAGATTGGAGGTCACAATTTGTGACCTCATGCTATGCTAAAAATGGAGAAGTAAGACCTAATCCGTATGTATTCACAGAGTTGGGTGTAGCCATGCTTAGCAGTGTATTGTATAGTAAAAGCTTTTATTTTTTAATAGTATATCAGACGGTAATTTCGGTATGTAAATTTGCCGTCTTTTTTGTGTTCGGACGGCTATATAAATAGGGCATAATGATTTATGTTTTTGATTAAACTTAATATACGAACTGGTATGAAAACAAAAAAATACTTCGAGGTATGCTTACTATCATTTCACCGGCTATCATAACTACGGCCCTGTTGTTATGTGCCATCGGCTGTGATAATAAAGACTATAGCAATGCCTCCCCTTTCGATAATGTCGTCTATTTGGATGCAGCCAAGCTAAAGGACGTGTCCAACTTTACTTTTTAACCGTACCATAGAGACGGGACAAAAGGAAATTTCCGCTTTGTTGGCACGTCCTGCAGGCGAGGATATCAATGTCGGTATTAAAGTAGACGCCTCGCTGGTGAATACTTATAACGCCCGCCTTGGTGCTAACTATACCATGCTTGATGCCAAGCATTACAAACTGTCGGCAGGTCAGACTGTTATCCCGCAAGGTGAAGTCAGCTCCAAACCTGTCACTATCGACTTCTCCGGTCTTACTGACCTTGAAATTGATGCAGGCTATTTGCTCCCCCATCACTATCGACCAGGTGTCGGGTGGTATGGGTACACTAGGCGGTTCAAAGACTATTTGTTATGTGGTACGTCGTTCCAGTGCCATCACTACGGCTGTCAGTTTGAAAAATAATTTCTTTGAAGTGCCGGGCTTTGATAAAGGAAGTTCCACGGCTGATGTGGTAAACAACATGAAGCAGCTTACCTACGAGGCCATTATACGTGTGAATAACTTTAAGAATGGTGTAACTGCAAGAGAAATATCTACGATTATGGGTATCGAGCAATATTGCCTGTTCCGCTTGGGTGATGCAGGTTTTCCGGCGCAACAGTTGCAATTCTCGTGCAATGAGATTAAATTTCCGAACGCTGATAACAGCAAGCTTTTTTGCAAGAAGGCGAATGGTATCATGTAGCGGTGACGTTTGATACAGAAAAGAAAGTGGCGGTTATCTACGTAGACGGTCGTGAACAGAGCCGTATTGAGGATTATGGTAAAGGAAACCTATTAATCTGGGTATGCAGAACCGTGGTAAGGATTTCATGTTCAAAATCGGCCATTCCTATGGCGAACCTACCGATTTCTCCCGCCAACTCGATGGTGAAATCTGTGAAGTACGTGTTTGGAACGTGATGCGAACCCAGCAAGAGATCTTCGATAATATGTATAACGTAGATCCTGCTACTACCGGACTTTGTGCTTACTGGAAGTTTAACGAAGGACATGGCGACATTGCCGAGGATTACACCGGACATGGAAATGATGCTCATGTACATATATCGCCTGCTGTATGGCCGCAAGGCATTGAGGTGACGCAGAAGAACAAAGAATAGTTTTGGAATAAGAGAATAGAATGATAAAATGCCCCGTCAAGCAGAAATGTGAATTGCATTTCTATGACTTGACGGGGCATTTTTTCGGACCTTAATAAATAAGCCCTGATGTATTAGAGATAAACTTCCTTTATCCTGTTAGTGAACTTCTTTTGCCTTAATAGCAAACTTCCTTTTCATTAGTCATAAACTATAATTGCAAGTTTTGTTTTTATAAACGCAACTTGCAATTATAAAAACAAAGCTTGCAATTA
>VOFC01001321.1_pt1:0-37500 | contig 42001 bp, 45 predicted proteins | sample 5384161 | NCBI WGS metagenome assembly VOFC01 (sample SAMN12384722, study PRJNA508395) | human gut metagenome | isolation source: healthy gut B | host: Homo sapiens
GGGTAGGAATAGGGCGGCCGGTGAAGCGGAACTCACTGTCGTAATCGTCCTCAATGATGGTGCCCGCCTGTTCCTCCGCCCACCGCAGCAGGGCCTGCCGCCGGGTAATAGGCGTCACCAGCCCGGTGGGGTACTGGTGGTTGGGGAAATGTGCAGCGCCCCGGCGCCGGAAGCGGTGAGTATGTCAGGGTCAACGCCCTGACTGTCCAGCGGAACGGGAACGCAGGCGGCGCCCAGAGCGCCGTACACCTGCCGGATCTTGGGGTATCCGGGATCCTCCACGGCAAAGACCGTGTCCCGGCCCAGCAGCTGCGCCAGCAGCAGATACAGGTATTCCGCGCCTGCGCCGATCACGATCTGCTCCGGCGAAACGGCCATGCCCCGGAAGTCCCGGAGGTCGGCGGCGATGGCCTGCCGCAGGGCGGGCAGTCCCTGATGCGGAACCGGCGAGAGCAGCGCTTCCGGCTCCTCGGAGAGAACCTGCCGGGTGAGCTTGACCCAGGTGGACACGGGGAACCGGGCGGTATCCACCTGATTGCGGCTGAGATCCAGCCGCCACATGGGAACCTCCGGTGCTGGCAGAGGCGCGGTTCCGCGGACGGCGGGCGGCGTCTGCTCCACAGCGGCGACAAAAAAGCCCCGCTTGGGCAGCGCTTGCAGATACCCTTCGGCCTCCAGCTGGCTGTAAGCGCTTTCCACCGTGATGACGGAAACATGGAGATGCTCCGCCAGCGCCCGCTTGGAGGGCAGCCTTGCCCCAGCGGGAAGCGCGCCGCTGAGAATATCTGAACGGATACAGCGGCAGAGATATTCATATAAAGGTAAGGAGCCACGCTCCTCCAGGGGTAAGTCAGCATGGCGGCACCTCCTGCCTGAAAGAATATGAGCCGCCCCGGCGGGAGGGCCTGCCGGGGCAGAAACAGAATCAGCCGGGGCTGGTATGGGGGAACAGCCGGTGTGCGGAAGGGGGAGACGCATACATGAAGGCTGCTACCAATGAAAAGGCCATCGAGCACAAGCTTTCTTTGGCGGCTTTCCCTTTGGCCATCGAGCCATGTCGATGCACTTTGGCGCACCCTGCACCCCCATTGTTAAGGTGGGCGATCAGGTGAAGGTCGGTCAGAAGATCGGCGAATTCAAGGTTCGGCGCTCCCATCCATGCCAGCGTTTCCGGCAACGTGGTTGCCATCGAGCCGCGGTCCCGTATTCCATGGGCGGCAACATGACGTCCGTCGTGATCGAGAACGATTATCAGAACACCGTCAGCGAAGAGGTCAAGGCTCCCGCCGACCCCGATGCGCTGAGCGTGGAGGAAATGGTCGAGATGGTGAAGCAGGCCGGTATCGTCGGTATGGGCGGCGCAACGTTCCCCACGCACACGAAGATCTCCAGCGGCATCGGCAAGGTGATACGTCATCATCAACGGCGCGGAGTGCGAGCCCTACATCACCGGCGACCATCGCGCGATGCTTGAGCGCACGGCCGATATCATCGGCGGCTGCTGCTACCTCGCCAAGATGTTCGGTGTTAGCAAGGTCACCATCGGCGTGGAGGACAACAAGAAAAACGGCATCGAGGCTCTCAACAAAGTCATCGCTGAGCAGAAGGCTCCCGTCGTGGTGGAATCGCTGCGCTGCCGCTACCCGCAGGGCGGCGAAAAGCAGCTCTGCCAGGCCATCACCGGCAAGCAGGTGCCTCCCGGGCGGTCTGCCCGCGAACATCGGCTGCGCCGTGTTCAACATCAACACCACCATCGCCATCTACATGCCATCAAGGACGGCATGCCCGTGGTGCGCAAGGTCGTCACCGTGTCCGGCTCAGCGGCGTTGTGGAGCCGAAGAACCTCGAGTGCCCGATCGGCACGCCCGTTTCGCTCCTCGACGCCTGCGGTGGCCTGAAGGACGATACTTCAAGCTCATCGCCGGCGGCCCGATGATGGGCATGGCCCAGTATACCGCAGATATCCCTGTGGCCAAGGGCACCGGCGCTATCCTCGCCTTCTGCGAGAACGAGGAGCAGACCGTTGAGCATCCCCAGTGCATCCGCTGCGGCAAGTGCGTTGCCGCCTGCCCCATGCATCTGGAGCCTCTCTTTATGTATCAGTATGCGGAAAAGGGCATGATCGACGAGCTGAACGCGGCCCACATCATGGACTGCATGGAGTGCGGCGCCTGCGCTTACGCCTGCCCCGCCCGGATGCACCTGACCCATATGTTCAAGACCGGCAAGCAGCTGGTGAAGAACAAGGCGGCTGCCGACAAGGCGGCCGCCGAGGCAAAGAAGGCCGCGGAAGAGAAGAAGGAGGCATAAGAGATGACGGATTACAAGAATTTGAAGCTCATTGCCACTTCCAACCCCCACATCCGCGGCAATGAAAACCACCCGGTCCATCATGCTGGACGTCATCATTGCCATGGTTCCCGCCCTGATCTGGGCCATTATTTACTTCGGCGTGGAGGCTCTGCTGCTCACGGTCGTGTCCGTTGTGGGCTGCGTATTCTTCGAGTGGGCCTACCGCAAGATCATGCACAAGCCCCAGAGCATCGGAGACCTCTCCGCTGTGGTCACCGGTATGCTGCTGTCCTTTGTCTGCCCCGCTACCACCCCGCTGTGGATGATCCTCATCGGCGATTTCTTCGCTATCGTTGTGGTCAAGCAGCTCTTCGGCGGCATCGGCAAAAACTTCCTGAACCCCGCTCTGGCAGGCCGTGCCGCTCTGCTGGCCAGCTACGCCGGCGCGATGACCACCTGGCTGCCTGCCGGCACCAAGGCCGCTATCGGCGGTGGTATGCCTGTGGACGTGGTTTCCGCCGCGACCCCGCTGGCCTATCTGAAGACCGGCGATCTGGAGGGCCTGAAGCAGATCGCCTCTGTGGGTGATATGTTCCTGGGCAAGATTGGCGGTTCCATGGGCGAAGTTTCTGCCCTGATGCTGCTCATCGGCGGCCTGTACCTGATCTGGCGCAAGGTCATCAACTGGCAGACTCCTGTGGCCTACATCGCCACCGTGGCTGTTCTGACCGTGCTGTTCCCCAAGGCCGGCGGCGCTGAGTACATGCTTTACAGCATCTTCGGCGGCGGCCTGTTCCTGGGCGCTTTCTTCATGGCTACCGACTATGCCACCTCTCCTGTCACCAAGAAGGGCCAGCTGATCTACGGTATCGGCTGCGGCCTGTTCACCGTGTTCATCCGGTACTTCGGTTCTTACAATGAGGGCGTCTGCTACTCCATCATGGTCATGAACTGCTGCACCGCGTTGATCGACAAGTACACCAAGCCCGTTCGTTTCGGCGTGGTGAAATCCGATAAGAAGGAGGCAGCCGCGAAATGAGTAACGAAGTAAAGACCAAGGAAAAGGTCGATATGGACCCCAAATACATCATCAAGCTGACCGTGACACTGTTCCTGACCTGCATGGTGGTGGCCGGTATTCTGGGCTGGGTCAACAGCATCACCAAGGACAAGATCGCTGCCATTACCTGGGAAAAGACCGTGGCTGCCATGCAGCAGGTCATCACCGCTGACGACTTCTCCGACGCTATGGAGCTGACCGATGACATGACTGCCGCTGCCGCTGCACAGGGCGGCACGCTGGACGCCGTTTATGAGGCGCAGTCCGGCGGTCAGGTGGTTGGCTATGCCATCAATGTGGAGGCTTCCGGATCTCAGGGCATCATCTCCATGATGGTGGGCATTGATACGGACGGCGCCGTTACCGTCGTTTCCATCGTCACCAACGCCGAGACTTCCGGCATCGGCTCCAAGGTCATGGGCAACGAGCCTCTGGCTAACGGCACCGGCGTTCTGGATCAGTTTATCGGCAAGTCCGCAGCGGACGGCACTCTGGCCGTCGGCACCAATGTGGATGCCATCACCGGCGCAACCGTGTCCAGCAAGGGCGTGACCACCGGTGTCAACACCGCTTTGGCTGCTGCCGGTGCGATCGGCTGAGAAAGGAGGACACTGAATTATGAATCTTGGTAAACAATTCAAGGACGGCCTGCTGACTCAGAACCCCGTTCTGGTTCAGGTGCTGGGTATGTGCTCCACCATGGCAATCACCACCTCTTTCTTCAACGGCATCGGCATGGGCGTGGCTGTTACCATCATCCTGACGTTGTCCAACGTCATTATTTCCGCCATGCGGAAAATCATTCCCGATAAGATCCGTATCGCCATGTTCATCGTGGTGATTGCCGGCTTCGTGACCTGCGTGGATCTGTCCATTCAGGCATTCCTGCCGGATCTGGCAAACTCTCTGGGCGTGTTCATCCCCCTGATCGTGGTGAACTGCATCATCCTGGGCCGTGCAGAGGCTTTCTCCTACAAGAACGGCATTGCCGCATCTTTCTTTGACGGCATTTTCCAGGGCATCGGCTATACCTGGGTTCTGCTGGCCATGTGCATCATCCGTGAGTTCCTTGGCAAAGGCGCTTTCGGCGGCGGCGTTCTCAACGGCGGCGCGGGCATCCAGATCTTCCCCGCAGATTACGGCGTGGGTATGCTGACCCTGCCTGTGGGCGGCTTCCTGGTGCTGGCTTGCCTGATCGCTGCCATGCAGTGGGCTCTGGCTCGTCCCAAGAAGGATAAGGAGGAGAGCAAAAATAATGGAAATCTTTAAGCTGCTTTCGATTACGCTGGGTGCAATCCTGGCAAACAACTTCATATTCTCCCAGTTCCTGGGCTGCTGCCCCTTCCTGGGCGTTTCCAAGAAGGTGGATACCGCTGTGGGCATGGGCGTGGCCGTTACCTTTGTTATGGGTCTGGCCTCTGCTGTGTGCTATGTGGTGAACCAGTTCATTCTGGTTCCGCTGGATCTGGCCTATATGCAGACCGTGGCGTTCATTCTGGTCATTGCTTCTCTGGTACAGTTCATCGAGATGTTCCTGCAAAAAGCAATGCCCTCTCTGTATACCGCTCTGGGCGTGTACCTGCCCCTGATCACCACCAACTGCGCTGTGCTGGGCGTGGTGCTGCTGAACGTGCAGAACAGCTACAACTTCATCGAGTCTGTTGTTTACGGTATTACCGGTGGCCTGGGTTTCCTGCTGGCCATCGTGCTGTTCGCCAGCATCCGTGAGCGTCTGGTGTTTGCTGATTATCCCAAGTGCTGGGACGGCTTCCCCATTGCACTGATCACTGCCGGCCTGATGGCACTGGCCTTCATGGGCTTCTCCGGCCTGAAGGTTTGGTAAGGAGGTAGGAAAGATGGGAAATATTATTGCTGCCATTGCGGTGCTCGGTATTCTGGGCGCCCTGTTCGGCCTGATCCTGTCCGTGGCCTCCAAGATCTTTGAGGTCAAGAAGGATCCCCGTGAGGAAGCAATCCTCGGCCATCTGGCCGGCGCCAACTGCGGCGGCTGCGGCTATCCCGGCTGCGCTGGCTGCGCTGCCGCCATTCTGGCGGGGAATGCACCTGTAAATGCCTGCGCTCCCGCTGGTCCCCGACAACGCCGCCGCCATCGCTGAGATCATGGGTATGGCTGCGCCCACCGGCGAGCGTCAGGTGGCCTTCGTCCGCTGCAACGGCGGCGAGGCTGCCAAGAAGCGCTATGAGTATGTGGGCGTGCATGACTGCATCTCCGCCACCAAGGTGGCTGCCGGCCCGCTGGACTGCCGCTTCGGCTGCCTGGGCTTCGGCTCCTGCGTGAATGCCTGCCAGTTCGGCGCCATGTCCATCGGCCCCAACGGCGCTGCCGTTGTGGATCCTGAGAAATGCACCAACTGCGGCGCCTGCATGAAGGCTTGCCCCCGCGGCCTGATCACCGCTGTTCCTGTTAGCAAGAAGGTCCATGTGGCCTGCGCCAATCAGGATAAGGGCAAGGCTGCCATGAGCGTCTGCGGCAACTCCTGCATCGGCTGCGGCCTGTGCCAGAAGGAGTGCAAGAAGGACGCCATTCACGTGGTCAACGGCGTGGCTGTCATCGACTACGACAAGTGCGTGGGCTGCAAGCTCTGCACCAAGGTCTGCCCCCGTGATGCGATTCTGCCCATGGCTACCGCCGAGGAGAAGGAGAAGTACAAGGCCATCAAGAAGGCTCAGGCCGAGAAGGCTGCCGCTGCCAAGAAGGCCGCGGAGGAAGCCGCTGCCGCCACTTCTGCCACTCCCGCTGAATAATCATCAAGCGCATTTTAAAGCACCGTCCCGACACTCATGTGTCGGGACGGTGCTTTTTTGAACGGTTGATTTGTTAAAGAATTCTGAATTCTGGACAGAAAAGGCAAAAATTACTATACAAATGGTGAGCCTTGTGATATTCTAAAAAAAAAGTTGGCATTGGTCTGAACGAATGGGAAAAGCCTGTGCCGATGGGCAATGAAAATTGGATAGCGGCAGGGCCTGCCCTGTAAGAAAGTGCGAAAGGAATCCATAATGGAACAGACACAAAAGGTTTTTTATCTGGAAACACATTCCCAGAACCCCTATTACAATCTGGCTTTTGAGGAATTTGTACTGACCCATCGGCTGGAGGGCGAATACCTCCTGCTGTGGCAGAATGACAACACCATTGTGGTGGGCCAGAATCAGAATACGGAAGCGGAGATCAACCGCGCTTTTGTAGAGGAACACCACATCAACGTAGTTCGCCGTTCTACCGGCGGCGGCGCTGTGTATCACGATCTGGGCAATCTGAATTACTCCTTCATCACCGATGCCGGAGAGCTTCAGGAGCTGGCGATGCAGCGGTTCACCGCGCCGGTGGTGGAGGCCCTGAAGGGCCTCGGCCTCAATGCGGAGGCTTCCGGCCGGAATGATATTCTGGTGGAGGGACGCAAGGTCTCCGGCACTGCCCAGCGGGTGAGCCACGGCCGCATCCTGCATCATGGCACGCTGCTGTTTGACTCCGACCCCAGCGCCGTGGCAGGTGCGCTGAACGTGGATCCCACCAAGTTCCAGTCCAAGGCGTCCAAATCCGTCCGCAGCCGTATCGGCAATATCCGGGAGTTCCTGCCGAAAGATATGGATTTGCCCGCTTTCTGGGAATACCTCAAGCGGTTTTTCGCAGGCAGCGGCATTGTCAACGACAGCCTGTCGGCAGAGGAGCTGGCGGCGGTTGAAAAGCTGAAAACGGAGAAGTATGACACCTGGGAATGGAACTATGGCCGCTCTCCCAAATACAATGTACACAACAAGCAGCGTTACGAAGCGGGCGGTGTGGAGTTTCAGGCAGAGGTGGCCGGCAGTGTGATTCAGGAGATCGCTTTCTATGGCGACTTCCTGTCTGTCTGCGCCCTGACGCCTCTGACAGACGCCCTGAAAGGCTGCCCGTTCCGCCGGGAGGACGTAGCGGCGGTGCTGGAGCAGGCCGATCTGCGCTCCATGTTCGGCGGCATCACGAAGGAGGAGCTGCTGGATCTGATGTTCCACATCGACGCATGATTTGATGCAGCGTATTTTACAAATCCTGATACGTTTCAAAAAAAACAACCGGCAGACGCAGTGAAATGCGTCTGCCGGTTGTTTTAGGTTCTACAGGTTCAGTTTTTCTGCTCCGGCATGGGTTTTCCGGCGGCTGCACAGGATTCAGTCGCATCGGCTTCCCAGTTCAGGGATCCTTGCGGCACACACTGTCCGCATAGGGAACAAAAATGGACAGCAGGCCGAAGGCGGCCAAAATCCAGCAGTACCACATATACGGGACGATCTCCACTGGGCTGATGGTGATCTGATAGGTCGTGGTAGTGAGGGACGCCGCCATCAGCAGTTGAGCGCCGTAGGGGATGATCCCCTGAAAGACGCAGGAAAACACGTCCAGCAGGGAAGCGGTGCGGCGGGGATCTACCTTGAACTCCCGGCTCATATCTTTGGCAACACTTCCGCAGAGAATAATGGCCACGGTGTTGTTGGCAGTGGCAAAGTCGGCCAGAGAAACCAGCGCCGCGATGCCCATCTGCGCGGATCTGCCGCCGTGCATCATTTTCCGGAGCTTTTCAATGAGCCAGACGATGCCGCCGTTGTGGGCGATGAGCTCCGAGATGCCGCCGCAGAAGAGGGCCAGAAGAAGACCTCGCTCATGCCGGTGAAGCCGTTCCAGATGTCCTGGGCGAAGGTGAAAATCGTCAGGTCGCCGTAAATGATCCCAATGATCCCTGCGGTAAAAATGCCGATGGTCAGGGTCAGAAATACATTGATTCCGACGATTGCCAGCATAAGTACCAGTACATAGGGGAGAACCTTGACCAGCTCAAAGGCGCGCGGCTCCATAACGGCCGCGTTTCCCCGGCCGATCAGCAGCAGAATCACCAGCGTGATGAGGGCGGCGGGCAGCGCGATATAGAAGTTGACCCGGAATTTGTCTTTCAGCGCAACGCCCTGCGTCCGGGTGGCGGCGATGGTGGTGTCGGAGATCATGGACAGGTTATCGCCGAACATGGCGCCGCCTGCACAGGCGCCCAGCATCATGGGGACACTGCCCCCGCTTTCGCTGGCAAGGCCCACGGCAATGGGAACCAGCGCCGTAATGGTGCCGACAGAGGTGCCGGTTGCAGTTCCCAGAAAGGCGGAGATCAGGAATACGCCGGCAATGAGCAGCTGCACCGGGATGATGGACAGCCCCAGATTCACGGTGGCGTCCACGCCACCCATAGTTTTGGCGACCGTGGAGAAAGCACCGGCCAGAATGTAGATCATCAGCATGGTCAGCACGTTTTCGTTGGCAGCGCCGCGGGCAAATACGGCGAATTTTTCATCCAGCGTTTCCCGCCCCATGCAGAAAGCGGCAATGACCGCGAGGAACATTGCCGTCACAGAGGGGAACTGGTAAAAGGCCATCCCCACACCCTGCGCCTGAAGGATCAGCCGCTCCCAGATAGATGACGATGAACAGCAGGAACGGCAGTAAAGCCCAGCCGTTTCCCTTTGGGTTCAGCTCCTGATTCATATGATATCTCCCCTTCTTCTTTTTTGCCGGATCAATCTCCATTATACCGACGAATCGATGGGCTGGCAACTGATTTTTGTGTTTTCTGCCGAAAAACAGCCGGATTCAAAGTGACGCTGCCAGAGAGCTGAGGCAAATAAGGCTTGTAAGACACCGGCAAAAGCAGTCATGAAGCTTGAAGCGATTGATGACGGATACAGGATCGTCTGGACGAAAAATGTTCGGGGCGCAGCGAAACGGTGGATTTCCCTGTGCTTTTCTGATATGATTTGGAAAAAGGGTATGAGATAAAATGGAATGATAGGGGTTGGAATGGATGGGCGTGTTCCGCTTCTTCAAGAAAAACAAAGCAGAACCGACTGACGAGCAGAAAAAGTGGAATAAAATGTGGGATTTATGGGCGGAAGGCCGCGCGGATTCTCCCTATGCAGAATTGATGACCTATCAAAGCGAAATCAACAATGGCGGACACGACCAATATTTTTTCAATGTTGAGAATACGGGCAATTTGCAAAGAGAAATGGCAATTTTGGAAACCGCTTTGCCTGCAAAGCTACGAGAAAATTTGCAAAATGCATATAATGCATATCGGAAACTGACGAATGAAGAATCTGGCGAGCAGACAGAAACAATGCTGAGCTAATATGACGATGTGTTCTATAGAGACGAGGAAGAGATCAACTGTGTATTAAGGGCGTATGCATCTAAAATAGGATCATAACTTCCTGCTTGGAGTCAGAAGGCAAATGACGCAAATAAGAAAAGCTATCGAGTCGATTGGATGCATTTTTCTCATGCTGCTGATTCCGCTTCGTGTTTATGGGTGTTATCTCAACCTTACGCACGGCGTAGACAAGGGCCATGGACACAGCTTTCCCACAGGAAGCTATGTGATCGTCGGAATCTATTTGTCGGTGATTGCTGCGGTCGATCTTTTCTTCAGTGACAGCCTGATTTCGATAGAACTGCTTTTTGCACCATACATGATCCTTTATCCGCTTCTCGAATGGGTTGGAATTTCAAATGATAGATTTGCAGTCATTGTGGTCAGCCTTTTTGGCATGATAAATTGGGGCATCTGCAAATTCTTTTGCGATCAGTGAGTTCCAACCCAAAAGCTCTTCTAAAAACTGGTATGAAAATCCGACCGATGGTTATATCGGTCGGATTTACTGTTTTATAACCATCCGGCTTTTACCGGGTCGTTGAGGGTAGGAGGAAAGGCGTTCAAAGCCGAGGCGTGGAACGGTGAGGGTCAGCCCTTTCCAGGCAGCGGCAGGGCGTGCATGATGACCCGTCCGAAGCAGACCAGAGAACGGCTGCCAGAGGGCGTCAGGATCACGTCGGCGTCTGCCCGGCGGCGATTCAGGGAGAACAGATACACGATCCCGGCGGGATCCTTGTAATACTGCTTGCAGAACATATCGCCATCGACGCAGAAAATGCCGACGTCCCCGGCCCGCAGGGGATCCCGGTTCACATAGACCACCGAGCCGTCCGCAATAAAAGGAACCATGGAGTCGCCGCTGATGCGGACGGCAAACTCCGCCGCCTGCGGCACCTCATCCGTAACGGAGATGTAGTCAAAGTCCTCGCCGAATACCGGGGAAGCGTAGCCTGCGGCCGCGGGGTGCGGTAAAGGGGAATGACCCGCGGCTCCCGCTGCTCCGGCTGAGCGGCCTCCAGTTCGTCCCGGTAGCTGCACAGGGCTTCCACCACCGAGCGCACGGATTCTCGTCCCATGGGGGACAGACCCCGGTATTGCCGCAGCAGCGCCTGCTCCGGGCCGCTCATCACCTGCCCGCCGCCGCGATAACTGTCCTGAAACAAAATGTTCGGCTCGGTTTCCAGACTGTCGAACAGGCGCAGCATGATGTCCTCCTTGGGGAAGCTTACGCCGTTTTCATAGTTGCTGACTGCCGAGGAGGAAACGCCGAGCCGCTCTGCCAGATCGGCACGGGAAAGCTTCAGTTCTCCCCGCCGGTACTTGATTCGTTCGCCAAAACTCATGGAAAAAACGCCTCCTGCTCCCTTTTTCGACTGGATTCGCCTTTATCATAGCGAATTTTCCTGTGACTGTCAATTCATTTTAACAAGATTCTTGTAAAAATATTCTTGACTTAACAAATAACTTGTGATAATCTGGTTTCAATAACAAAGAGCTTGTATTCTGCACGGCTGTGCGGACAAGCAGAAGGAGGAACGTCATCTATGAGATCTGGCACATGGAGCAGCCGCGGAGACACGGCGTCGTTCGGCGTTTCTGCCGAACCGCCTGCATAACGGCTGCTGGGGGACGGAGACGCCATTGGTTCAGGACAAAAAAATAAACGCAGACAAAGTCTGCGTTCGATTGGTGGGGGAAGGTGGATTCGAACCACCGAAGTCAGTGACAACAGATTTACAGTCTGCCCCATTTGGCCGCTCTGGAATTCCCCCATATGAAATTGTGGAGCTGGTGGACGGATTCGAACCCCCGACCTGCTGATTACAAATCAGCTGCTCTACCAGCTGAGCTACACCAGCAGTTCCAACAGCGATATTTATCTTACCAGAACATAGTGCATTTGTCAACAGATTTTTTCGCTTTTCTGCAATACTTTTTGGGAGGGATCGGGTTGAACAAAAGAAACTGCTCTGCCTGCCGGGTGGTGCGCTGCACGCTCTGCGGCCGGGAAATTATTATGAATGAGGAATATTGGTGCTGCAATGGCGCACAGGTGTGCCGCCTGCCTGCCGGAGCTGGCGCGCCGGGAGCTGTGGCCCTGCCGGGAGATCCGGGGACGGGAGGCTTGCCGATGACGCTGCTGGAAATGTCTGTGCAATATGCGGAGCGGGCCGCGGCGATCCGGGAGCGGATCACCATGCTCCGGGAATGGAGCGGCAGGAATCGGATCTGGAGACGGCAAGGAGCCTCCGGCGGCGGGTGGCCGAGCTGCTGCCGCTGTGGCAGGAGGCCAGAGACCTGGCCCGCCTGACGGCTCACTACTACGACAGGGAGGATTTAAAATGAAGCAGCTCAGTCTTGAAGCGAAAGGCGGCCAGTGGCTGGCCGACCTTGCCAGCTGGGAGCGGGAGAGCGCCCCGGACAACAGGGAACAGCTGGAACGCCTGCACCGAAACCTGCGCTTGGCCCGGCAGCAGGCGCTGACCGACCGTCAGCGGCAGATGCTGGAGCTTTATTACGATCAGGGGCTTACCATGGGGCAGATTGCGCTGAAGCTCAATCTGAACCGCTCCACCGTTTCCCGGACGCTGAGCCGGGCAAAGGACAAGCTTTACCGCTGCCTGCGCTACAGCCTGTAAAAATGCGGGGCGACGTCTTGCGGTTTGGGCGGATGGGCTGTATAATAAAGCCCACAACGGCAGAAGCTATCTTGATCTGACGACAGGAAAGGAGCGGAATGGGATGCTCAACACCGCAATGCACCGTCCGAGACTTCGGATGCTGGCCTGTATTCTGGGCGAGCTGATCGCGGCGTTTTCCCTGAACTACTTCATTGTTCCGCTGGGGCTTTACTCCGGCGGCAGCATGGGTGTGTGCCAGCTGATCCGCACGCTGCTGCAAATCTGGGGCGGTCTCAGCTTCGGGGACTATGATATTGCGGGAATTCTGTATTTTCTCTCCAATATCCCCATTTTGCTGTATGCCCGCGGGATTCTGGGGCGGAAGTTCGTGCTGAAAACCGTGGTATGCACCATGGCCTTTTCCCTGTTTTACAGCGTCATTCCTGCGCCCAGCACCATGGTGGTAAACGATCCCCTGACGGCCTGCCTGCTGGGTGGGATCCTCACCGGCGTCGGTTCGGGTCTGGTGCTTACCTGTGGCGGCAGCGGCGGAGGACTGGACGTGATCGGATTATGCCTGAGCAAAAAGGGCAGCCGTTTCACTGTAGGCCGCTTTTCCATGACCTTCAATGCCTTTCTGTACGCACTCTGCCTGATCCTTTTTACCCCGGAGACGGCAATTTATTCCGTGATCTACAATTTTGCTTCCGCTATGGTGGTGGATAAGGCCCACCAGCAGAATATCAGCGTGCAGGCGCTGATTTTCACACGGGCCGGAGAGCGGGAGCTGGGCCGGGTCATCATGGATGAGTTGGGCCGGGGCGTCACATGGTGGGAAGGCGTCGGCGCGTATACCGGCGAAAATGTACACGTTCTGTGCGTCTGCCTGTCCAAATACGAAATTGAGGAGCTGTTCCACACAGTCCATGAAATGGATCCCCATGCGTTCATCACCTTGCAGGAGGGCGTGCGGATCTACGGCAATTTCCAGAAAAAACTCGAATGAAGAAATGGGAGCGAATCCAATGAAACCGATCATTGTCATGGCCGGAACGCCGGTCGATACCCGTATGGGGATGGACTGCCTGTCGTCCCACGGCCTCACCGGGTTGTTCTGCCCGGTGTCCGAGAATCCGAATCAGCAGACGGCGTTTCAGATCTCACCGATGGAGAAAAAGGCGGCGGCGGTCACGGCTCTGCTGCGGACGGCGCAGGCGGAGCATGGCTGTGGAAAAGCCTTTATCTACTGCAATTCCCTGTCCGGCTCCGTGGATTTCGGCCCCATTGCGCGGGAAACCGGCCTGAAAATTGTTACGCCGCTGGACGTGTACCGCCAGCTGGCGCCCCGGTACCATTCTCTGGCGGTGATTGCCGCCAACGCGCAGGGGACGGCGGGCATTGAGCGCACGCTGCTCTCCGCCAACCCGGAGCTGACGCTGCGTTCCACGGGGCTGCTGCCGGTGGTACTGTCCATTGAAGCCGGAGAGCCGCCGGAAGAACTGGTTTCCCGCCACCGCCTGCCGGAGCTGTGCGGCTGGTATGAAAGCGTAGGGGCGGAAGCACTGGTGCTGGGCTGCACCCACTTCCCCTATTTCAAGGAGACGCTGGCAAAGCGGATCGCTTTGCCCATTCTGGATCCGGCGGAGGAAATGATCCGCCTGCTGACGGAGGAATAAGCAAACCGCCTCCCGGCACTTTGAAGTGCCGGGAGGCGGTCTTTTTTCATGCGGCAGGACGATCAATGCTCCAGAAGCTTCCGCAGGAGGCCAGCGCCTCGCCCAGTTCCTCCTTGGCTTTGGCGGTGGGGTTGGCCCGCAGAATCCGCAGGGTCGCCTCATAGCGCTGGATGGAGCGGGTGCGGACCTGTGTCTCCTGCGCTTCTCTCTGGCGGACGGCAGCGATGAGGGCGTCCAGCTCCTCCCGATGCTTGGCAAGCTCCTGCTCGCCGGGTTCGTCGATGCCATCGTCCAGCGCGGCGCGGGTCTTTTCCAAAGCCTGGGCGATATTGGCCAGGATTTCCAGCTTGGATTCCACCCGGCGGCGGAAGGCGTTCTCAACCATCTCGCGGCGGCGCTGTTTCCGGACACGCTTGGCCGTGCGGTGCGCTTCCAGTTCATCGGCAAGGTAGGCTTGCAGCAGGTATTTGTCCAGAGAGGTCTTTTCCCGGAAGGCGCGCAGCTCCTCCTCTGTGCGGGCCTGCGCCGCCTCGGCCTTCTGCGCCAGCTTCCGCAGCTCCTCGTTTTCCTCCGTGAGCTTGGTGAGAACCTCCCGCAGATCGATGGCCGCTCTGGTGGACTTCACGGTATCCCAGATAAACAGCGCGGCAATGACCCCGGCCAGCGGGTTGACCAGCAGATCCGGCAGCTTGTGAAGCAGGCGATCAATGGGCGGATGAATAAACCGCACCAGCAGGATGGAGAAAAAGCCCCAGGCGATAGAACTGGTGAGGCAGATGTAGCCGTGGAGGTTAAAGGGCTGCTTGGTGTAATCCCAGTAGCGAACCTTGAAAAGCTGCTCCATTACGGCGCCTACCACATATTCCAGCAGCGTAGCGGCCAGCATACCGAGAACGTACACCAGCCACAGATTGTCCGCCACCGGCAGAGTCACGAAGAGTATGATGATGGCGCCGGAGCCGTAGATGGGCAGCAGGGGGCCGTGGAGAAAGCCCCGGTTCACCCACTGGCGCTGCCTGGCGGAGACATAGCAGGATTCCCAGACCCAGCCGCAGAAGCAATAGAAGAAGAACAGCAAGGCCCACTGCCCCGGCGTATATACGTACATCTGATCATCCTTTCAGGTGCGCGGGAATCCCCCGCCGCGTCCGGCGGCGTACCGCCTGTTGTCAAAATTCAATCCAGTCTGACCCGGAAATCCCCGCGGGCCGCAGCGTCTGCCCGGCGCTGCTTTTCCGCAGTCTGAGCATCCAGCAGCTCGCCGATGATCTGGTTGGATACTAGAAAGCCCTTCGGCGTCAGGTGCCAGCGGCCGTTTTCCCGCACCGCATAGCCGGCGGCTTCGCATTTTTGCAGGAACGGCAGGAAAATCGGGTCGAACCGGCGGCGGAAACGGGCTTCGTAATCCTTGGGATCCAGACCGTACACCGTCCGGGCGCCCAGCATGATCCACTCCGCGTCCCGCTCGCGGGGCGGGATGGCGGTATTTTCGGAAAACCGGAACTGCCCGCCGCGTGCGGCGGCGATGTAGGCATCCAGTCCTTGGCGTAGGCATACCTGACACCGCCGAAATCGCTGTGAGCGCCGGGGCCGAAGCCGGCGTACTCCTGAAGCTTCCAGTACTTCAGTTATGGCGGGATTCATATCCCGGCTTTGCGAAGTTGGAAATTTCGTACTGGATCATAGCCGTACTGTTTCAGAAACTCCACGGTTTGCAGGTACATATCCGCCTGTTCCTCATCCCCCGGCAGGCCGGCGGTGTCCTTCATGGCGAAGAGAGGCGTTCCCTCCTCTACCTTCAGGCCGTAGCAGCTCAGATGCTCCGGGTTCAGCGCCATGGCGGCGGAGAGGTTTTCCATCCACCGCTCCTGCGTCTGGCGGGGCAGGCCGTAGATCAGATCCAGAGACAGATCTTGAGCTTGGCTTTCCGGGCAGCCTCCACCGCCTGCTGGACCTGCTCCATGGTGTGGACCCGGCCGATGGCCTTCCAAGTTCCTCGTCGCAGGCGGACTGCATCCCCAGCGAGATGCGGTTGAAGCCTGCCCGCCGCAAAGCCCGGAGGGCTTTCCAGTCCCCGGCGGAATCCGGGTTGGCCTCCAGAGTGATCTCCGCGTCCCTTTCCACCTGATAGCGCTTTTCAATGGTTTTCAGGATCCTGCCCAGCCGTTTTTCTCCCAGATAGCTGGGGGTGCCGCCGCCGAAATAAACCGTGTCCACGGCGTAGGCTGCGGCAAAGGGCGCGGTTTCGGTCAGGTGGGCGCAGAGGGCGTCGGTATAGGCGTCCATGCGGTCCTCAGAGCGGGGCAGAGAGTAAAAATCGCAGTAAACGCATTTGGATTTGCAGAACGGGATATGGACATACAGCCCCAGCGGGCGGCGGATTTTCATGATGTATCCTCCCGGAAAAATTGAAAAATCTGATGGTAGTGTACCGCGTTTTCCTTGTTTTTGCAAGGTGATTTGCATACTTTCCGCATCGCGGCGGACACTATGGAAAACGTGTGAAAAGGAGTAGCCTTATGGATATGATGCCTCAGGCGTATCAGCAGTATGTTCAGGAGAAAATGAAAAAGTCCCCCATCTGGAAGGATGTGTGCCTTGCATTTATCATCGGCGGCGCGATCTGCGTGCTGGGGCAGGCCATCCAGAACGGCTGGGCCGCGCTGGGCCTTTCCCGGCAGGACGCCGGTACGGCAACGTCCTGCTCGCTGGTGGCGCTGTCCTCTCTGCTGACGGGACTGAATCTTTACAACAAGCTGGCCCGCTTCGGCGGCGCGGGAACGCTGGTGCCCATCACGGGCTTTGCCAACGCCGTGGCGTCCCCGGCGCTGGACTTCAAGTCCGAGGGCTTTGTCACCGGCATGGCGGCCAAAATGTTCACCGTGGCCGGGCCGGTCATTACCTTCGGCACGCTGGCGAGCGTGGTGTACGGCATAGTTCTAATGCTGGCGGGATAATGGCCCGGACACGGTGTTATGGGGTACCCCGGCGCAAACCAGCGGAGCGTTTGCGCCGGGGAGAGGAGACGCAAGGAAGCGAGCGGAGCTTTTGACGCAGGCGGAAGCGCAGCGCGGCGGACTTTGCGGCGACGAGGCCGGGCCGGTCATTACCTTCGGCACGCTGGCGAGCGTGGTGTACGGCATAGTTCTAATGTTGGCGGAGCAGTGATTGAACTCCATTGACGATCAACGATCCGCACGCCCCACCGTTATGGCGGGGGCGTGCTTCTTTTTTTGCCGGGATCCGCAGACGGCCTGCCGGAAAAAGCGCATACAGCGAGGAAAGGGAACTTTCGAATCAGCATAAAATTCCGCTTTAAGAGGTGGTAGGGTGCCAAAAGCAGCCGCTTTGAAGCACTTGCGTTCCTTTTCGTTCTGCTTTATAATCACATACATTGAGTTTGTCGAAACGGCCCGCATCGGGGGGAGGAACGCACTGTGTGGAAGAGACGAAAGAAATCGGATATCGAGGATCAGCTTTACCTGTTCCAGATTTTCGGAATCATTGTGACGGCGGCGCTCTGTCTGGTGCTGACGATTTTTGTGACCATTGGACGCAGCAACAGCCAGCAGACGGACAGGCTTTTCCGGGAGTCAACCGCCATTGCAAAGGCTGCGCCTGTGGTGGAGGCGCTGGAGCATAATGGAGACACAGAATATGACGCCTATCTTCGCAACTATCTGGATATCTATATTAAGTCGATCTCCGATCTGGACTTTGTCGCGGTATGTGAAAAAGACAGCACCTGCCGCTACTATCCCAACCGGGCGTTTGTCGGCCGGATCCTGACCTTCGGCGGAGAGGACCGGGTGCTGTCCGGAGAAGGCCCTTATCTGGTGACGGTGGCACGGAACGGATACGATCTGGAGATGGTTTACGCGCCTGTCCGAAACCGGCAGGAGCAGCTTCTGGGATACGTTACGCTGTCGGTGTTCCGGCGTTCCACCTCCGCGGATAATCAGCACCTGCTGACGCTGTTTATCGCGATTTCCTTTGGGACGCTGCTGCTGGGGATCTTTATTTCCGCCTCGATTCGCAAGCGGACGAAAAAGGTGCTTCAGGGCCGCCGCGTGGAGGAATACCGCCGGTTGATGGATGAGCGGAATGAGGTTCTGGATGCCTTGGAGGAGGCGATCGTGGCAATCAACCTCAAAGGCGAAGTCATCATGATGAACAAGGCGTTTTTGAAAATGGTGGGCTGTTCGGAACAGCTCAGCCAGTATGACGGCGCGCTGAAGGATATTTTCCCGGAAACGGTTCTGCTAAAAGTCCTTGAAACGGGGACTGCCCAGTATAACCGCAGCACCCGGATCCGAGGGGAGGACTATGTTGCCACGACGATCCCGGTCTATGAAGGCGGCAAGCTGATCGGCGCAGCGTCCATTACCACAAATGTCACAGAGGTGCGCCGACTGGGACAGCAGCTTTCCGAGTCAAACCAGATGGTGGATTCCCTCCGCTCCTTCAGCCATGAGTTCAACAACAAGCTCCATGTGATCCTCGGCTATCTGGAGCAGCAGGATTCTGCGGAGGTGAAGAACTTCATCATGAACGACATTGAGGGGACTTCGGCCAATATCTGGAAAGTGACCAAGGAAATCGAATCCACCGGGATTGCCGCCATTATCATTGGCAAAATGGCAGAGGCCAATCGATACGGAATTCAGCTGGATCTTCAGGCGGACAGCTCCTGCCGCGAGCTGACGGAGGGGATCGCCTTTGACTGCTATGTGACCGTGTTGGGCAATCTTCTTCAAAATGCGATCGACGAGCTTCGGGAAAGCACGGAGAAGGTGAAAGAGATCAGCTTGGGACTGTTTATCGACGCGGATTATACGATCTTGACGGTGACGGACACGGGACGCGGTATGTCGCCTGATATCCGGGCGCATCTCTTTGAAAAAGGAGTGTCCACAAAGGGCGGCGAACACGGCAGAGGGCTTTTCCTGGTGAAAGAACTGGTGGAGAAATACCATGGTACGATCGATGTGGATACCGAGATCGGAGAAGGTACTTCGATCACCGTGTCGTTTCAGCGGCTTCACGCACAAGAGGAGGATGTATGTACCGAGTGATCATCGTAGAGGATGAACCTGAGATTGCCCGGAGCACCAAGCGCTTTGTGGAGAAAAAGGCGGATTTTCAGGTGACAGCCATCTTTTCCAATGGACAGGAAGCGTTGAACTATATCTGGCTGGATCCGGTGGATCTGATCATTTTGGATCTGTTCATGCCGCAGATGAACGGGCAGGAATTTCTCTACCGGCTTCGCAAGGAGGATCTGCGTACAGAGGTGATCGTCGTTACAGGTAATAATGACGCCGGAAACGTCGGGACGTTCTTCCTTTCGGAATTGTGGATTATTTGCTGAAGCCGTTTTCCGCCGCGCGGTTTTCGGAAGCGCTTGACAGGTTCGTTCAGCGGTATCAGATCATCAATGCCATGGGAAGCCTGAACCAGAACAGGGTCGATGCCATGTTCAGCAATCCTGCCCGAAGTTCGGAGACGGCACATCTGGAAGAGCTGAAGGCGAGAGGGCTGGAGCCTGCCCCTTATCAGGCGATCCTGAACTTTATGGATGCCTCGCCGGATTCGTGCTTTTCGGCGGAGGAGTTGGCAAAGGCCGCGGGATTATCCAAGGTGGCGGTACGCCGGTATCTCAATGAGATGCTGGAAGTACAGGATATCGTAAGCAGTGTGGAGATGAACGGCGGCCCCCGGCCGGTGATGCGCTATCGCCGCATGGAGAGGGAATCGATATGACGCTGAAAGAAATCGGATATCTGTTGATGGTGGCTCAGTGCGCGTCCATCAGCGAGGCTGCAAAACAGCTCTATGTCGCCCAGCCCAGCCTGACCCATGCCATCCAGTCTGTGGAGAAAGAAGTGGGGTTTCGGATCTTTGACCGGGGACGCTCCGGCGTCACGGTGACGGAACAGGGCGAGGAGCTGCTGAGCGATATCCGCACCATTTATGAGCAGATGGCGGCTGTGCAGAGCAAATACATCGAAAAGCGCCCGGAACGCAAAACCTTTTCTGTCAGTATCCAGCATTTTTCCCCTGCCGGTGAGGCTGCCATGCGCCTTCTTTCACGATTGGAGGAGGAATCCTATATTGTAAAGTTTCTGGAGGGAAAAACGACAGAGGTGATTGCTGACGTGGCCTCCGGCCGCAGCGAGATCGGATTCCTCCACTTCCCGGACGAAAAGGAACCGGGGATCCTCCGTGACCTGCGGAATGAAAAAATGGAGTTCTACAGCATTGGCACTGCAAAACCGTGCCTTCTTCTGCGGAAAGACCACCCGCTTGCGGCGCTGCCCATGGTCAGCCTGCAAGAGCTGTCGCCTTATCCGCTGGTGTCCTATGACTATGGGGTGGATGGATCGGTCTATGTTTCGGAAGAGGGCGTGACCATGCTTCAGACAGACCGGCAGGTGGCGGTCAGCGATGGACTGATGCTGACAAACGTTCTGGTTTCAACGGACACCTGCGCGGTGGCCATGCCCTATCTGGGTGCGCTGCTGGAGAACTGCGGCATTGTTTTCCGGCCGATCCTCGGTGTGAAACCGCTTCATTTGGGCTGGATCAAAAAGACGGATCGGGTTCTTCAACCGCTGGCAAAACAGTACCTCCAGATGCTTCGGACGTCCAGAGACTGAACGATCAGGTTCAGGTGCGTATCCATAGAAAAATCTATGGATACGCATTTGTTTTAGATATTTGCACAGAAAAGATGCCTGTGATATCATTCTCGTTGTAAAGAAAGCCCAACAGCAAACTCAAGGGAAGTGAGAACTTTGAATGAAATTCTGATTGAAATGACCAATATCAAAAAAGTGTTCTCCGGAGTTGTTGCCATAGAGGGAATCGACTTTGACTTGCGAAGCGGAGAGGTCCATGCGCTGATGGGAGAAAACGGCGCAGGAAAATCCACCCTTGCAAAGATCATTGCCGGAATCCATCAGGCAGACGGCGGACAGATGAAGGTCAAGGGAAAGGTAGAGGACTTTGCCAGCGTTCGCGAGGCGGTAGACCACGGCGTGTCCATCGTGACGCAGGAATTCAGCTCAGTGCCGGATCTGTCCATTGCGGAAAACATTTTCCTGTCATCCCCCAAATATTACAAGGGCGGGTTCCTACAGGACAAGAAGGCCATGGTGGCAGATACCTATGAGCTGCTGAAGCTCTTTGGTATGGAGCAGATGATCGATCCCAGAGACAAAATGGCGACCCTTTCCGTGGCACAGATGCAGGTCATCGAGATCCTGAAGGCAGTGTCCACAAAGGCAAACGTCATCATTCTGGACGAGCCTACCGCGTCCCTTTCCGTGAAGGAGATCGAAACGCTGTTCCAGATCGTCCGAAAGCTGAAGGCTGAAGGCGTCGGCTTCATCATCGTGTCCCACAAGATCAACGAGATCTATGAGATCTCCGATCGGATCACAGTCCTGCGGGACGGCCACCTGATCCTCAAGGGTGCGGAGACGGCGACGCTGGCACAGGACGATCTGATCCGGGCCATGGTTGGCCGTGAGGTCAACGACCTCTACGGCGCAGGTATGGACATCCCCAAGCTGGACTGGAAAAACGAGCCGGTGGTTTTTGAAGCCAAAAACATCACCGATCAGAACAACTATGTAAAAGATATTTCTTTTCAGGTTCACCGCGGCGAAATCGCAGGCTTCTCCGGTCTGGTCGGCGCAGGCCGCAGCGAGCTGATGCGCGCCATTTTCCAGGCTGACCCCCGCAATGGCGGTACGGTGATGGTGGACGGCAAGGAAGTCGCAGGAACCAGCATTAAAAGCTCCATTTCTGCGGGTCTGGGTCTGGTTCCCGAAGACCGCAAGACAGAGGGACTGATTCAGGAGCTGAGCGTCCTTAAAAACATCGGTCTGGCGAAGCTGGCCGATCAGGGCAAGATGCTACTCAACAATAAACAGGAAGAGGCAGACTGCTACGATATGATCCGCCAGATGGAGATCAAGACGGCAAACATTGATCTGGCAGTGAAGAGCCTGAGCGGCGGCAACCAGCAGAAGGTGCTGCTGGCAAAGTGGATCCTGCTGAACCCGAAGGTCCTGATTATCGACGAGCCGACCCGCGGCGTGGATATCGGTGCAAAGTCTGATATCTATGCGATTCTGCGGAAACTGGCTTCACAGGGAATGGCGATCATTGTGGTCTCCTCTGAGATCCCGGAAGTCATGGGAGTATGCGATACCATCTATGTGATGAAAGAAGGCCGCATCACGGCGGTCATGCCTTCGGATGAAGTGACCGAAGAAAAAATCGGATATTATTCTACCATAGGAGATGAGGCTCAATGAACAAGGAGCGTACAATGCAGACAGGCGGTGTCGGAAAGCGGATCGCCAAGGAATATAAAACAGAGCTTTCCATGCTGGCAATTTTTGTGGTGTTCTTTGCGGTGCTGAGTTTTGCATCCCCGTATTTCCTGACAACAAAGAATATCATGAACGTTATGAGTCAGGTTTCTTCCACTGCACTGATGGCCATCGGTATGACGCTGGTCATTATCACCTCCGGCATTGACCTTTCCGTGGGCTCCACGCTGGGCCTGTCCGGCATGGTGGGCTGTATGATCCTGATGAACACGCAGAACATCATTCTGGGCGTTCTGGCCATGATCCTGATCGGCGTTCTTGTGGGTCTTGTCAATGGCATTCTGGTCGGTTATCTCCAGCTTCCCGCATTCATTGTGACGCTTGGCACGATGAAGATCTGCCGGAGCCTGGACTATGTGATTTCCAACGCCAGCACAGCGTCCAAATTCCCGGAGGTCTACAGCTTTCTGGGCAAGGGCAAGGTCGGCGGCGCATTCCCTGTGTACATCATCTTCATCTTCGCGATGTTTGCCATTTTCATCTGGGTGATGGGCAAGACGAAGTTTGGCCGGTATCTGTATGCCATTGGTTCCAATGCAGAATCCGCCCGTCTGACCGGCATCAATGTGAAGTTCAACGTGATGATGGCCTATGTGATCTCCGGCCTGATGTGCGGCCTGGCAGCGTGGATCATGACCAGCCGCCTGATGGCCTGCGACGCCACCTATGGCGACGGCGCAGAGATGGATGCAATCGCAGCGGCTGTTATCGGAGGCACGAGCATGAGCGGCGGCAAGGGAACCCTGTGGGGTACCATCATCGGCGTGTTCCTGGTCGGCTTCCTCCGCAATGCGCTGAACATTCTGGGCGTGAACCCCTACTGGCAGGGGACTGCAATCGGCGCGGTCATCGTGATCGCCGTTCTGGCAGAAAAGCTCTCGAAGCTCAAGGTGAAAAAATCCAAGTAAACGCACCTATGTTTTCATAGTTGTGATTAATTAAGGAGGAAATGAACATGAAAAAGAAGACTCTCGCGATCCTGCTCAGCGCCTTGATGATTGGTAGTGCGCTGGCCGGCTGCGGCAGCAGCAACGGCTCTGCGGACTCCACGAACAGCACCGACGGCAGCGGCGACGCTGCGGCGGCAAAGGTCGCCTATCTGACGCCCTCTTTGGATGTGCCTTTCTGGAGATATGTCCGCCACGGCGTGGAGGATGAGCTGGCCAAGAACGGCATTGAGTGCGTGACCTATGATTCCAAGGACGATGCAAATACGCAGATGTCCAACGCACAGGACGCCATCACGAAGCAGGTGGATGCGATCGTGATCTCCCCCACGGACTCTGCTTCCTGCGCCTCTGTCCTGTCTCTGGCTCAGGAGTCTGACGTGCCGGTGGTCATCTGCGATATCGGTACGGATTCCGGCGAGTATCTGTCTTTCATCAGCACGGATAACGAAGCCGGCGGCAAGGCCATCGGCGAGTACATCGCCTCTCAGCTGGAGGCCGGTACGGAGGTCGCACAGATCACTCTGAACCAGGCCCGTATCAACGGTGTTCTCCGTAAGGACGGCTTCGACGAGGGCATCGCTACCAACAATCTGGTCGATGTGGACTTCAAGCAGATGGAAAAGGTCAACCGTTCTGAGGGCGAGACCTATGCACAGGACCTGATCACCGCACATCCCAATCTGGGCGCCATTTTCTGCCACTCTGAGGATCCCGCCATGGGCGCCGCTTCCGCACTGGAAGCCGCTGGCCGCACCGACGTGCTGATTGCCGCATTCGACTGCTCTCCCGAAATCGTGGAAGGCATCCGCAACGGCAGCATCGCAGGCACCTCCGCACAGCAGCCGGTTCTGATGGGCCGCAATGCCGCACAGGCAATCGTGGATCATCTGGCCGGTAAGGAAGTGGAGAAGGAGATCACGATGGATACCATGCTGGTGACCAAGGACAACATCGACGATGTGTACGATACGCTGGTTGAGGTTGCTCTGGATGATGGCGAAGCCAAATAAGACCGGCATCTCAAAGCGGGGTAATTTGCAATGACACAGTTCAAAAAATTCTATGACCTTTCGCAGCCGGTATATGACCACTGCCCCGGATGGCCCACATATGAGCCGACCGTCGTCCGTTATGAAGCAACTTACGAAAAGGATCGCTTCAACGCGGAGCAAATTCGCCTGAACAGCCACACGGGTACGCATCTGGACGCGCCCTTCCATTTCTTTCCCGATGGAAAGACCATTGATCAGCTGGACGTTTCCCTCTTTCAAGGGAATGCAGTGATCGTGGATCTGCGGGGGATCATTCAGGCAAAGCAGGGCATCGATGTATCCCATCTGGAGCCTTATGCGGACAAGATCCATGAGGGAAGCATTGTCCTCTTTGATACCGGCTGGAATGAGAAACGTTCCTTTGACAAAGAGTACACGAACGACTGGCCCTATCTCACCGGAGAAGGTGCGGAGTGGCTGAAAGCCAAGGGGATCAAGGGCGTTGGTATTGACACGCTGAGCATGGGCGGCTGGTATGAAGGCACTGGGCGGCCCTGCCATGAAGCCCTTCTCTCCGGCGGCATCTGGATCCTGGAAGAGATCAGTATCCCCGATGAGCTGGCAAAGCTGGGAAGCTGCTACCTGATGGCGTTCCCCATCAAGCTGAAGGGATTCTCCGGCGGCCCGGCACGGGCGGTTGCCGCAGTCTGAGCGCAGCATGGGAAATCCATGAAAGCAAAAGCGGAAGAGGCCATGGCTTCTTCCGCTTTTCCCCATCTGACCTGAGAAAATCTGGCAGAGCGGCTTGATTTGGCCTGTATTCGGCTTTAAAATCTGTATGACTGTTGAATGATAATAGCCGCTCTGCGGCAAGAGAGGAACAAGCTATGGAAACCATTACGAACCTGATCAAAGACACACCGATCCCCAAGATGGTCAAGGTTCGCCAGAACTTCGACAAGACCTGCATTCCCGAAAACGACATTCCCGGCATCATCCTCCGGGAACTGGATCGCCCTGAGATCGGCGGCAAGATCCAGCCCGGTCAGAAGATCGCCATTACCTGCGGCAGCCGCGGCATCAATCACAATGCCGTGATGGCCCGTGCCATTGTGGACTTTGTCAAATCCAAGGGCGCAGAGCCTTACATTGTGGCGGCTATGGGCAGCCACGGCGGCGCTACCGCCGAGGGCCAGCTCCAGATCCTCAAGGACTACGGCATCACTGAGGAAGCCATGGGCTGCCCTGTGAAGAGCTCCATGGAGACGGTGCAGATCGGCATTTCCGGCATGCGTCATCAGCCGGTCTTCATGGACAAGAACGCCTCTGAGGCGGACGGCATCATCCTCTTCAACCGCATCAAGCCCCATACCTCCTTCCGCGGCCCCTATGAAAGCGGCCTGATGAAGATGATGGCCATCGGCCTTGGCAAGCAGAAGGGCGCTGAGAGCATCCATCATCAGAGTCCTGCCATCATGCATGAGCTGGTGGAGGAGTACGGCCGGACGATCCTGGAAAACGCACCGGTTCTGGGCGGCATCGCCATCATTGAAAACGCCTATGACGATACCTATCTCATCAAGGGCCTGAGCCCGGAGGAGATCATCATTACGGAGGAGCCCAAACTCAAGGAGATCTCCTACAAGACCATCGCCCACCTGCTGTTTGACAAGTGCGACGTGCTGGTGGTGGATAAGATCGGCAAGAACATCTCCGGCGACGGCATGGACCCCAACGTGTCCGGCCGCTTTGTCCAGCCCAAGTACTGCTCCGGCGGTATTCAGGCGGAGAAGTGCGTCATCCTGGACCTGACCGACGAGACCCACGGCAATGCACAGGGCATCGGCCTGGCGGAGGTCACCACCCGCCGTCTGTTCAACAAGATGAAGCTGGAGATGACCTATCCCACCGGCGTGACCAACACCTTCCTGCATCTGATGAAGATCCCCATGATCATGGACAATGACCGGGAAGCTTTACAGCTGGCCCTGATGTGCTGCCCCGAGGCCGAAGATCACGATCACATGAAGATGATCCGAATTCCCAATACCGCGCATATCGGTGTCATCGAGATTTCTGAGGGTATGCTGCCTTTGGTGGAGAACAACCCCAACTTTGAGGTTCTCACGGAGCCCTATGACCTGCCCTTTGACGAAAACGGCAACCTGTTCTGAGGGCCCCACTTTCGGCAGGCTGCAACAGGCGTCGCAGAACAGATCTTCCAAATAAAAGCTGGCAGGCACAAAAAGTGCCTGCCAGCTTTCAGCATTCGGAGAAATTTTTTCAGGAATCAACCCGGCAATTCGTTGCTCCGGGGCCATGGATGCAGCGCATAGGACTGCTGGGGCGTCATGGCGAAGTACTGCGCTGCCGCCGCGGTTCCCTGATCGCCCCATGTGGCGTCGATGTGGACGGCCTCGCCGTCCAGCACAGCCACCGTCCAGATATGGGTGGCATTGGGCAAAGCGTAGCAGTCGATGCCCTCCAGCTTCAGGAGAAGATTGTAGGCACCGGTATAGCCGTCGCAGACGGCAATGCCGTTCTGGAACAGGCTATAGGGCAGGTGGCTGACGGATGCAGTGGTTTCCCTTTCATCATAGGCGCAGTGGGCGGCGATCCACTGATAATAGGCCCACGCGATTTCGCGCTGGGTGGAGCGGGGGGTGATGACGCCCTGTTCCCACAGGGCATCGTGGACGGCAACGGCGGCGTCCAGTGCTCTGGCCCGGTATTCCTCCGTTTTGCCTTCGGCGATAGAGCTGAACTGCACCAGCATGGTTCCGGCGGCGCTGTAGGAGCAGGAAGCGCTGTTGTAGCCCTGTTCGCAGTAGCGTTTTACCGCCAGAAGGGCGCTGTTCAGAGTCTCCTGTGCGGTGGCCGCGGTCAGGCCCTGACTGTATTTCAGGGTCAGGGCATTTTCACCGCGGGAGAGCATATACCGAACGTCCTGATCGAATTCTGCCGCCGTTTCCGGCGCGGGGGTGTAGGTTCCGGCTGTGACCAGATCCTCATAGGCGGCGCCTTCCGCACTGTAGAGATCCGACAGATCCCACGATGGTGTCAGCCGCAGGGCGGGATCCACGATCCGGGTGAGCATGGCGGCTGCGGCCCCGCGGGTGATAGGCGCTTCCGGCAGGAACGAGCCGGTCTCGTCGCTGCCGATGCTGATCCCGCAGCGGTAAAGCCGCAGAATATCCTGATAGTAAGGAGTGTACTCCGTCACGTCGGTGATCCGGCGGCGGCTGGCGTAGGCCTGAGTCACCAGGGAATCGTTGATAAGAGGGAGGGCGGTCTCCGGCAGAAGATTGGCCAACACATGAGCCATCTGAGCGCGGGTGGCGGTGTCGGAAAGACAGCCGTCCAGCGCCTTATCCAGCACGCCCTCCGCCTGAAGATACCAGAGGTAGGGGGCGTAGACCCGCTGAGCGCCTTTCAGCCCCACGGCGGCCGCCGTGTAGACGGCAGGGCCGGTTTCCGGATCCCCGGTGCGGTACAGACTGCGGATACGTCCGGCAAAGATCACCGCCTGCCCCACGGTCATGTGCCGGGCGAGACCGTAGGTGCCGTCTGCCTGCCCCACGGACAGTCCGTATTCGTACAGGGCCGCCACGTTTTCGTAGAAGGTGTGGTTTTCCGGCAGGTCGGAGAACTGACCGCTGTAGGTTTTGCTGCGGGTGAAGTTGTCCGTGCTGTTTTCCGCCGCCAGAGCGGGGACACTCAGCAGGGACAGCACCAGAAGCAGGGAGAGAATACGCTTTTTCATAGCACTCCTTTCCGGGGATCAGCCGGGGAGGTTCAGATCCTCCGCCGTGCGATCCTCTACATAGGGGTTCAGGTAGGTATTGACCAGCGCCAGAGTTTCGTCAGGATCCAGATAGATGTAGGGGGATTTCCACTCATTGGGCAGGGTGGAGAAGTCGATCTTATCAACGCCCATTCCCAAAACCTGCATACCAAACCAAGCAAGATCAGTTACTGACAGATCCGTGTCCACATATTGGCCAAATATTTCAGCGTATTTGCGCGGATTTGATATCAGATTTTCAAAGGAGAGCATTTTCTTCGCCACGGCCTTCAGAAACTTCTGCTGGGTCTGCATCCGGCCCAGATCCTCGCTGCCGTAGCCGGTGCCGTCGTTGTTGTGGCGGAAGCGGACCACCCGCAGTGCGTCAGCGCCGCTGAGGTGCTGCATTCCCTTTTTGAAGTGGATGCTCAGCCCCTGAATGGGATCGTCGTAGTCCATATTGATGGGTACCTCGAAATCCACGCCGCCGATGGCGTCCACCAGCGCGGTGAAGCCCTGCAGATTGACGCAGACGGTGTAATCCACCGGGATGCCCAGCTGCTCGGAAACGGTGCTGGCCAGCAGCTCGGTGCCGCCCTTATTGTAGGCGTAGTTGATCTTGTGGGCCTTGCCGCCGATGATGGCCTTGGAATCACGGGGAATGCTGGCACCGTAAACATAGCCGTTCACCGTATCCACCGCCATGAGGATGTTGGTGTCGCTGCCGCCGTTGTCATCGTCTACGCCGGAGACCAGAATGGTGTAGAACCCGCCCTTGCGCTCCAAGTGGGAACGGAGGGCCTCCTGGGCCGCTTGTTCCTCCGGGGACTGCTGGGAATCCGTGTCCGATGCTGCGGACTGGGCGGGCAGCTCCGCCGCCTTCTGCTCCGGGGCTTTCAGGAAAAATGCCTTCACCGGCACGCAGGCGGTGAGCAGGACCAGAACGATGATCAAAAAGACTTGCAGGGTGCGGGGCTGTTGCCGCTGACGGCGGCGGGCTCCTCTGGACATATGAAATGACGCTCCTTTGTGCGCGGCGCGGGCCGCTTCTCTTTTTCGACAGATTTACATAACATTGTACTTGGGATGGCAGGAAATTACAAGGGGTTCCCGGAAATTTCAAAATTGTTCACAAACTGCCAGAGCGGCTGCCTGTGCCGAAAGGATGACTCTTCCAAATTAGACGGCCCGGCGGCCCATTTTGTTTCCTGCTGAACGAAACTTTGCCGGGAGAAGCTGCTTCTCCCGGCAAAGTTCATTTGGGTGGCTGCTGGGCCAGCCGTTCCAGCAGGGTTCGGATCTCCGTCAGCAGCTGGGTCTGCTGGGAAAGCGCACAGCCGATGGAATACAGCTCTGCCCCGGTTGCTTCCGGCTGCGGGGGGGCGCAGCTGTGGGATGGGGCCAGCGGCGCATGGCAGGCTCACTGGATGATGGCGCGGCAGGCAGCTCCGGGATGGAGTCCTGCCGGGAGTGGAAGCGGCGGCAGCCGCCGTTGTTGCGTACAGCCATGGGAAGCCTCCTTGGGCGGCGCTATGCGCCGCGGTATTTTTTGCGGGTGGCGATGCCGCCCCGGATGTGCCGCTGGGCCTTGTTGACGTCCAGCACCTCCTTGACCTGGAGGTACAGGGCCCGGTTGAAGTGGGGCAGCCGCTCTGAAATGTCTTTGTGGACCGTGGATTTGCTGATGCCGAATTTGGCAGCGGCGGCGCGGACCGTGGTCCGGTTCTCTATGATGTAAAGAGCAAGGCGCTCCGCCCGCTCCTCCATATTTCCCTTCAAAGCACAACACTCCCCGCCTTTTGTTGCTTTATCCTATGCGGCGGAAAGCGGGCTTATGCGGAAAGGGTTTGGCATAACGCTGGATTTTCAACCGGAACAGAACCGTAAAAACGGAATCTCTGGCGGAAATGTCACTGGCGCTTTGTAAAATCCGTGGTACAATAAAAATGAATGGTCATATGTTCGGCATACGTCTCCGGCCTGCGGGCAGCAGGCCGGGATCGCAGCCGGATACTTAATTTGAAATCAGGAGGAATCCATGATGAATGAAGCGATGAATGTTTTGCTGGGCCGCCGCAGTATCCGCAGCTTCCGCCCGGAGCCGCTGAAAAAGGAGGATCTGGACGCCATTGTGGAGGCCGGTCTTTACGCGCCCTCTGCCAAGAATCTCCAGAGCACCAAGCTGGTAGCTGTGCAGGACGCGGACACCATCGCCCGGCTGGAAGAGCTGAACTGCCGGATTCTGGGTACGCCGGACGGGCATCCTTTCTACGGGGCGTCCACGCTGGTGGCCGTGCTGTCGGACAGCACATATCCCAACTGGCTTCAGGACGGCGCTCTGGTGATGGGCAACCTGATGAATGCCGCGGCGGCCATGGGCATTGGTTCCTGCTGGGTCAACCGGGCCATGGAGAGCTTTGACCTGCCGGAAGGCAAGGCGCTGCTGGCTAAGTGGGGCCTGAATGAGAACTGGAAGGGAATCGGCTACTGCATCCTGGGCTATACGGACGCGGCGGTGCTGGGCGACAAGGCCCGGAAAGAAAACCGCGTCCTGTATGTGTAAGGAGCGGGCGATGCAGAAAAATATCCGCCGGGTGACCCATGTGCAGAACATCCGCTACGATAAGGACGCGGAGCGGCTGTACATCATTGACCAGACGCTGCTTCCCAACGAGGAAAAAGAGATCGAGCTGCGCACCGTGGAGGAGATGATCGAGGCCATCAAAATGCTCCGCATCCGGGGCGCGCCGGCCATCGGCATCTGCGCGGGCTACTGTATGTATGTGCTGGCCCGCGGGATCGACGCCAGAGACAGCGAAACGCTCTATCGGAAATTGCAGATTGACGGCGAGCTGCTGGGCGCGGCCCGGCCTACGGCGGTGAATCTCCGCTGGGCGGTGGGCGAGATGATGAAAACCGCCAAAGCCCATCTGAAGGATGACCGGGCGGAACTGCTGGAGGCGCTGTACAGCAAAGCAGTGGAGATTCACGAGGATGACATCGCCAAGTGCACCGCCATCTCCGAATACGGTCTGAGCCTGCTCCAGGAGGGGGACGGCGTGCTGACCCACTGCAACGCGGGACCGCTGGCCACCTCCCGGTACGGCACCGGGCAAGGGCCTTTCCTGCTGGCGGCGGAGCGGGGCATCCACATCCGGGTGTTTGCCGACGAGACCCGCCCCTTTTGCAGGGGGCGCGGCTCACCAGCTATGAGTTGCAGCGAGCCGGGGGTGGACGTGACCCTCATCTGCGACAACATGGCGTCCATGGTGATGAAAAACGGCTGGGTGCAGGCCTGCTTCGTGGGCTGTGACCGCATCGCCGCCAACGGCGACTTCGCCAACAAGATCGGCACCAGCGGCGTGGCCATCCTGGCCAAGCACTACGGCATCCCGGTGTACACGCTGGGGCCGACTTCTACCATTGACATGAACTGCCCCGATGGCGGCCACATTCCCATCGAGCTGCGGGACGGCGACGAGATCAAGAATCTCTGGTACGAAAAGCCCATGGCGCTGCCGGAGGTGAAGTGCTTCAACCCCTCCTTTGATGTGACGGATCATGAGCTGCTCACCGGCATCGTTACGGAAAAGGGCATCTGCTATCCGCCGTTTACAGAGAGTCTGGCGGCACTTTTTGACGACAAAAAGTAATATTTTTCGACGATATTACAAGGAGGATACTCAATGGCTATTCAGGAATCTCCCTCTGCCTGCATCGCAGCGGAGGAGGGCAGCATCGCCAAGGCGGTACTGATGCCCGGCGACCCTCTGCGGGCAAAATTTGTAGCGGAGCACTATCTGGAAAACCCGGTGTGCTTCAATACCGTGCGGAATATGCTGGGCTATACCGGCATCTATAAGGGTCGGAAACTGTCCGTCATGGGTCACGGCATGGGCGTTCCCTCTGCGGGACTGTACGCCCACGAGTTGTACGACTTTTACGGCGTGGACACCATCATCCGCATCGGCTCTGCCGGGGGCATCGGCGAGGAGTGTGAAGGTGCGGGACGTGGTGCTGGCCATGGGCGCCTCCACCAATTCCCACTTTGCCGACCAGTACCGGTTCCCCGGCCAGCTTTGCGCTACGGCGGACTACGGCCTGCTGCGGGACGCTGCCGCAGCGGCGGAACGGCTGGGCGTCCGGGCGGATGTGGGACAGGTGTTCACCTCCGACCAGTTCTATAATGACAATCCGGAGGCCAACGCCACCTACCGGAAGTTCGGTATTCTGGCGGTGGAGATGGAGACCGCCGGTATTTACTGGACGGCTCAGCGCTTCGGCAAGCGGGCGCTGTCTATCCTTACCATCTCCGACCATATTTTTACTGGCGAAGCCCTGTGCGCTCAGGAGCGGCAGGACTCCTTCCATGAGATGATGGAGATCGCCCTGGAGACCGCGTGGAACGCGGCGGAATAACGATCAGAAAGGTAAATTCCATGTATCGCACAGTGATTTTTGATTTGGACGGCACTCTGCTCAACAGCATCGGGGATCTGGCAGCCGCCGCCAATTATGTCTGCCGCCAGAACGGCTGGCCGGAACACACGGAAGCGGAGATCATGGGCATGGTGGGCCACGGGATCCCCAATCTGGTGAAGCAGTTTTCCCCGGAAGATGCCCGCAGTACGCTGATGGTGCTGAATACGACCGCTCAGTTCAACCAGTACTACGGCTGCCACAACATAGAGCTGACCCAGCCCTATGACGGAGTGCCGGCGCTGCTGAAACGGCTCAAGGCGGCGGGGATGCGTCTGGCTGTCTGTTCCAACAAGGCGGACGAGTTCAGCCGGGTCATTGTGGAGCACTATTACCCCGGCGTGTTTGATCTGGTGCGGGGCAACCTCAACGGGATGCCGGTAAAGCCGGATCCTGCCGCGGCAAGGGAGATCCTGCGGAAGCTGGATGCAGTTCCGGCGTCCTCCGTTATGGTGGGGGACAGTAGCGTGGACATTCAGACCGGCCACAATGCCGGGATCAGATCCTGCGGCGTCACATGGGGCTTCCGCGACCGGGAGAGCCTTGCGGAAGCAGGCGCGGACGCGCTGGCGGACACCCCGGAGGAGCTGGAAAAGATCCTGATGGGATAAAACACACAGAAAAACGGACAGATCGTGTGCAAACACGACCTGTCCGTTTTTTTGAGCCGGTCAGATGGATTTCCAGTGATTTTCCCGCAAATTATCCGTGTAGGCGATGGCGTTCTGAATGGACTGATCCAGATAGCCCACAAATTCCTCCACGCGGGGCGTAGGCTTGGCGTCTCTGGGGAAGATCCAGCCCAAACGGATGGGCGGCTCGCCTGCCAGCGGTATCGTGATGACATCTGTTGCGGAGAGACGCTTTACCAGCAGCCCCGTGCCGGTGCTGAAAGCGTCCGTATGGGCCAGAACGCTGATGGCGGTAAAGTAATTGTTGATGATGATGCACTGGGAGGGCTTCCGAATTGAGAAAAGCTGAAATTCCTCGGCGAAGTCCACGGCAACGCCTTGTGCCTGCTCAAAACAGACGTAGGGATATCCGTCGAGGTCAGACTCGGTAATCTGTTCCAGATGGGCAGGGGTGATCCCTGCGGATGAACACGCAGGGCGGAATGGAAGCCAACTCATGGAAAACCAGTTCCCGCGAATCCAGCAAATGCCGGATGATCTTCTCCGTCATCTTGGAGAGAAAAATCACCCCTACGTCTGCCCGGCGCTCATACACGTCGGAAATGACGTCTTCCATGCTGGTGTCCTTGATGGTGAAGTGGTAAGGGCCGTCCTCGGTGTGCCGCAGCGTTTCAATAAAGGCATCGTCCGTAAAAGGATACCGCTGGCTGGAAACATTAAAGTGTGCAGGCGCTGTGGCGCTGCGATCTTCTTTATAAAGCTCCTGGATCCGCTGCTTTTGCTCCAGCAGGGAAACGGCGTAGCCCAGAAATTCCCGCCCCTCCGGCGTGAACTCCACACCTCGGTTGCTGCGGGTGAAAAATTGAATCCCCAGTTCCTGCTCCAACTCCCGCACAGCCGTGGAAATACCGGATTGGGAAAGAAACAGCTTGTGGGCGGCCTTGTTGATGGATCCGCACTTGGAGACCTCCACCACATAAGTCAGTTGCTGGAAAGTCATGAAATCATCTCCTGATAGAAAAAGGTAAAAAAGAGGTAAAAAAATTGCAGAAACTATTATATGTAGTTTTCGGAAGAAAGTCAAATAAAGATAGGAACCTTTTCTGAATGGCGGAGGCTTCCTGAGAAAATTGTGGGAGACGGTTGGAAATTCACGCTGAAAAGCGGGGACGTCCTGCATTCGCAGGACGCCCCCAAGCAGACAGAATCAAATTTTGCGGCGTGTTATGCTCCCAGCTCCTGGACGGATACGGCGCTGTCACCAGAGAAGAAGACGGCTTCCCGACTGTGGCAGGTGAAGAGCAGGATCTGTCGGTGTTCGGCTTCCCGGCGCAGCCACCGCAGCGCGGCGGCGCAGCGATCATCGTCAAAATTGGCAAGGGCATCATCCAGAATCAGAGGGATCTCCTTCTCTGCCGGCAGCACCAGCTGGCAAATGGCCAGCCGGGCGGCCAGATACAGCTGATCGGCGGTTCCGGCAGAGAGCAGCTGGATATCCCGGTCAATAGGATCCCCGGCGGGCTGAGCGGTGAGATGGAAACTGCGATCCAGAGCCGCGCCGGTGTAGCGTCCTTCGGTAAGCTCCTGAAAGATCTCCGCCGTCCGGCGGCTGAGCTGGGGAGAAAAGCGGTTCTGTATCGCCGTGTTGGCGCCGGTCAGGGCCTCCATGGCCAGATGAAGCGCGTCGTATTCTCCTTGCAGCTGGGTGATGCGGGCTTGAATGTTTTCGGCACTGGCCAGCAGGAGGGAGGGATCGCCCATGGCGTGAAGCTGCCCGGAAAGACGGTCGGCAGCGGAATGGAGGGCGGCCAGACGGCTTCTGGCCTCATCCAGCTGGGCCGCGACCACATCCCGGCTGCGGGCAGGCTTTTCCACTTCCGGTCCGGTTTCTTCCGGGAGATTCTCCTGCGCCAGCAGATCCCGGCGGGCTGCGGCTTCCCTGGCGGCGGACTGCGCTTCCGCCAGGGCGCGGCGGCGCTGCCCAGCGTTACGCAGAACCTGGTCGGCGGTGGAAATGTCAAAGGCGGAGGGAGCGAAGCGCCGCACTTCCAGAAGAATTGCCTGCTCGTTGGTGGTCAGGGAGGTGTACAGGGCTTCGGAAATGGCGGATTTGGCGTTGGCGTCCGCCTGAGCGGCATCACGAATCTCCAGCGCATGAATATAGGACTCAGCCAGTGCGGCGATCTCGGACGGATCGGCAGTGCCGAACCGTTTCACAAGGGCGGCGCTCTGTGCGCGTTTTATGGCGCGTTTTTGTATCTGCCGGGAGAGAATCCCGGCGGCGGCAAGGATCGCGGCAAAGATCCCCCAGGGCAGAACCTTTTCCCAGCCGGTCAGCAATGACCGGGAGATGGCGAACATGGTGATTCCGGCAGCGATCGCCAGCATCAGGAAAAATACGACCAGAGAGGGAGCGGCGTTGAAGGAAACCTTCGGCGGCACAGACGCTTCCTGCCGGGCTGATATAATAGTGACTGTTCCGCTTGAGGGACGTGCACCTTGTAAATTAAACAACGTGAGAAAAGAAAGCACCAGCGGAGCGAGCTTTTCACGAGGCTCGCGACGAAGTTGTGGGTGAATAGGCCGTAGTCAATTCGGCCGAAAGCAGCAACTATAAAAGAGGAGTAACGATGAAGTCATGATAAATGACTCTATGATTGATTTAAGCGGTGACCGTTTAGATACCATATTATAGAGAGTTTGATCCTGGCTCAGGACGAACGCTGGCGGCGTGCTTAACACATGCAAGTCGAACGAGAATCTAATGACGGAGTTTTCGGACAACTGATTTAGAGGACAGTGGCGGACTGGTGAGTAACGCGTGAGGAACCTGCCTTTCAGAGGGGGACAACAGTTGGAAACGACTGCTAATACCGCATGATGCGTAACTGGGACATCCCGGATACACCAAAGATTTATCGCTGAAAGATGGCCTCGCGTCTGATTAGCTAGTTGGTGGGGTAACGGCCCACCAAGGCGACGATCAGTAGCCGGACTGAGAGGTTGACCGGCCACATTGGGACTGAGATACGGCCCAGACTCCTACGGGAGGCAGCAGTGGGGAATATTGGGCAATGGGCGCAAGCCTGACCCAGCAACGCCGCGTGAAGGAAGAAGGCTTTCGGGTTGTAAACTTCTTTTAAGTGGGAAGAGTAGAAGACGGTACCACTTGAATAAGCCACGGCTAACTACGTGCCAGCAGCCGCGGTAATACGTAGGTGGCAAGCGTTGTCCGGATTTACTGGGTGTAAAGGGCGTGCAGCCGGGCATGCAAGTCAGATGTGAAATCTCAGGGCTTAACCCTGAAACTGCATTTGAAACTGTATGTCTTGAGTGCCGGAGAGGTAATCGGAATTCCTTGTGTAGCGGTGAAATGCGTAGATATAAGGAAGAACACCAGTGGCGAAGGCGGATTACTGGACGGTAACTGACGGTGAGGCGCGAAAGCGTGGGGAGCGAACAGGATTAGATACCCTGGTAGTCCACGCTGTAAACGATGGATACTAGGTGTGCGGGGACTGACCCCCTGCGTGCCGCAGTTAACACAATAAGTATCCCACCTGGGGAGTACGATCGCAAGGTTGAAACTCAAAGGAATTGACGGGGGCCCGCACAAGCGGTGGATTATGTGGTTTAATTCGAAGCAACGCGAAGAACCTTACCAGGGCTTGACATCCTACTAACGAAGTAGAGATACATCAGGTGCCCTTCGGGGAAAGTAGAGACAGGTGGTGCATGGTTGTCGTCAGCTCGTGTCGTGAGATGTTGGGTTAAGTCCCGCAACGAGCGCAACCCCTATTGTTAGTTGCTACGCAAGAGCACTCTAGCGAGACTGCCGTTGACAAAACGGAGGAAGGTGGGGACGACGTCAAATCATCATGCCCCTTATGTCCTGGGCTACACACGTAATACAATGGCGGTCAACAAAGGGATGCAAAGCCGCGAGGCAGAGCGAACCCCAAAAAGCCGTCCCAGTTCGGATCGCAGGCTGCAACCCGCCTGCGTGAAGTCGGAATCGCTAGTAATCGTGGGTCAGCATACCACGGTGAATACGTTCCCGGGCCTTGTACACACCGCCCGTCACACCATGAGAGTCGGGAACACCCGAAGTCCGTAGCCTAACCGCAAGGAGGGCGCGGCCGAAGGTGGGTTCGATAATTGGGGTGAAGTCGTAACAAGGTAGCCGTTCGAGAACGAGCGGCTGGATCACCTCCTTTCTAAGGAGAACTTCCAAGCACTAAGGTGATTGGAAAACATCCTGGTCAGCCGCTGGGAAGCAGGTTTTCACGTTGTTTAATTTAGAGGGCGCACATCCGAAAGAGGGATGCGGCCTGAGGGGATTTCTGGGGGTTTAGCTCAGCTGGGAGAGCGCCTGCCTTGCAAGCAGGAGGTCAGCGGTTCGATCCCGCTAA
>VOFC01001916.1_pt1 | contig 42001 bp, 53 predicted proteins | sample 5384161 | NCBI WGS metagenome assembly VOFC01 (sample SAMN12384722, study PRJNA508395) | human gut metagenome | isolation source: healthy gut B | host: Homo sapiens
CTGTTGAATTTCATAATATTGTGTGTGCTGCAAATGCTGCCGCAAGTGCTGTAAATGCTGTTGAAAACCAGAAAACATTTTGGACACTCCTTTATGGATACTTTCACCTGGCTGCAGTCCAAAGCGAAATCTATTTTTTGTTTCCTTGGGAACAATTTTTAGTATACATCACTTTTGTTTCCATGTCAACATTTTTTATTTCACGGCACGTACGATTACTATAAAATCTCACTACAACAATTTCTAAGATTTCACTGCCGTCAAAAGCCACTGCAATCTCAAAAAGCTCACAAAAATTGCATGGCTTTTCTTTATCAAAAATCCGCTCTAAATCAGCAAAAACCTTTGAATACAATCAATTTCTTCTTCGCTGTAGGCATCCAACACCGTTTCTAACCGCCGAAATATTTGCTGATGTACCTGCCCATGTACAAAATGGATTTCTTGTCCTGCTGGTGTGAGAACATAAGCTAATTCCTTTTTTTACTGTTTTCTGCATGCTGCGCCTGAATCAATTTTTTTTCAGCAATCTTGCTGTAATTTTAGAAATGCCGCTGCGCGTAATACCCAACGCATTGGCAATTGAAATCGCGTTGGTATTTTGATGCTCGCCAATATACGCCAATACATGTACATCACTAATGGAAATCGCATAGATTTCTAAAAAATTGTCGCAACTGTGCTTCAAACTCATTATCTTGCTCCAGATGATGATGGTCTTCCAAATTTAGCGTAGTCACCATCTGTTGTAACTGCATAATAAAAGATTTTTTTAGCCGATGTTATCATACAAATCCCCTTTCCATCCGCAATTATACAAACTCTTTTGTGCTAAAGGTCCCGCCTGAAGGCTGTTTCAGAATTTCTTCATCAATCATCAAAGGAGACTGTCTTCAAAATTCTTCAACATTCTTCAAACATTTTAGATAAAGGAAAAACCCCAGAAGCCTATTCATTAATAGGTTTCTGGGGCCTTAGAAAAATGCCGGAGACCGGGGTCGAACCGGTACGGAGTATTACCTCCGCAGGATTTTAAGTCCTGTGCGTCTGCCTATTCCGCCACTCCGGCGTGGAGGCGACATCCAGATTCGAACTGGAGGATAAAGGATTTTGCAGTCCTCTGCCTTACCACTTGGCTATGTCGCCAACCAACTGACATTTATAGATTATATCAGGAGATAGAAATACTGTCAACAGTTTTTTTAAATTTTTATCTTATTTTTTGTAGCGTTACAATAGATGTGAGACCAAAAAGAGGTAGAAAAAAGCGATTGAGTTCATTAGAATAAAGTTACCATACCAAATCCAATGAAAGGACTCAATCGCCATGGATAGTGTAGCACAGAAAATAAAACGAAACAAGAGATATTTACCGCATGAAGTGACAACCAAAATAAATGCAGTGAAATTATATCGTCAGACTGAAGATATCAGCTTTGTATGCCGCCGATACCATATCTCCAAAGCGTCTCTCATGCGCTGGAACAAAGCATACGATGGAACACGGGAATCTCTCGAACCAAAATCCCACAGACCCCACAGTCAGCATCCCAATGCACATACCGAGAAGGAACTGCGCGCGATCAGGAATTATCTCCGCCGTAATCCCGATATCAGCGTCTGTGAACTCTACGGTAAGCTCCGGCAGGAAATAGCCTATAACCGTCACCCAGGCTCACTGTATCGCGTACTAGTCAGACTTGGCTTCCGTAAAAAGACGCCATCTACGAAAAAAAAGAATCCAAGCATTTGGGGCATTATGATACACCAAAAAGAGATGGGCCAGAAATGGCAGATGGATGTGAAATATGTACCGGCAGCCTGTTATGCAGGAAAAGATGGTGAGAAATTTTATCAATATACCATGCTGGACGAAGCAACAAGAGAGAGATTCCTCTATGCCTATAAGGAGCAGAGCAGCTGGTCCACAATCGATTTTGTAAAAAAGAGCCATTCGTTATTTTGGTTATGCGCCAGCCATGATACAGACCGATAACGGCAGCGAGTTTACGCACACCTCAAAGACTGACAGAATCCATCCTTTTGATGTGCTTTGCGCTCAATTAAATATTACACACAAACTGATTCGACCGAGGACACCCTGGCATAACAGGAAGGTGGGCGAAGCCACAGAAGTGATCAGGAACGGTTTTACAATCATCTGCGATTTTATTCCTACGATGATCTTCAGAATCAGATGAAACGTTATTTACAGCGCTCTAATCAGATTCCTATGCCTGTGCTTGGATGGATGTCGCCTGTGCAGAAACGGGAGGCGTTAAAGGCCGCCTGATTTTGCTGATTTCGGTCAGGCTCCGCCTTCCCTGCATCAGCAAAATCAGTCTATTATACTTTGAACTTTTTTCATTTTTTCAGTCTCACATCATTGACTAATGTACATTTTTAAATTTTTATCTTATTTTTATCTGTGCAAAGGTAGCTGCACCAATGCCATTGACTTGCTGTATGTCCTCTATCTTTTTGAACAATCCCTGCTGGGCGCGGTAATCTAAGATGGCCTGCGCTTTCACTTGCCAATGCCAGGCAGCGTCATCAACTGCTGCAAATCGGCCTGATTCAAATCTACCAGCGCGCTTTCTGCCGGCATTTCTGTCGCCTCCGCTTCACCAACAGCAGGCACAATAATTTTCTGTCCGTCCGATAATACTGCCGCTCGATTTAGCGCATCTACATCGGCAGTTTCACTAAGACCTGCCAGGTTTATTGCGTCCTCTACCCGCTGACCTTCCAAAAGCGTATACACGCCTGGCTTTTGCACTGCGCCTGCCACATGCACCACAATTTCCGATTGCGGCGTTTCATCAAGCTGTGTTTGCTGTTCCGGCTGCACAGAGAGGAACGGCTCCTCCACCGGTGCAGGCTGTAATTGTTTCACGAAAAAAAACAAACAACCATCATCATCAATACACCGGCTGCCAGCCATTTTTTATCAATATTCTTCACCAATTTCCCCCGCTTTAAAAATGTAACACATACCACCGCTGATTATGCTCCACCATTTGAAATTGCACCTGCTGCTGTATCCACTGGTGGGAACTGTTCTGTCCAATCATCACCACAGTGCAGAGCTGTCCTAGTTCATTCTCTTCTATCGATAAGCTTCTGCTCCAAAACATAACCGGACCTTCCACCGGAGTTTGTCCTTTTTGGAGCTGTTCCAGCCCTTCCAGATTGGCATAAAACTGCTCCTGTTCTTCTTGTGTAACCGCCTGCCCCAGCAACAATTTGGCATAAACACTGCTGGCGCCGCGCAAAAAACTGTCAGCAGCACGTCTGTAGAGGTGGTTTGCTGCCCTTGCTGCATCGCTTGTTGGTCAAAAAGAAAACCGCTCTTGCTGCGGACCACTGCTATATCCGACTTTCCCATCTTCGCTTACTAACAGGCTGCTGCCCGAAATACGCCATTGTTGCACTTCTTCTCCCAACCCATTGATAAGATGCAGCGTAAAACAATTATCGGATAAGCTCCCGCCATCGGTAATATATATCATTTTGCCGCCTGCCACAAATTTAGCGTCGTCAGCGTATTCCTCGGTTAAGGCAACCGTTTTGCTGACCTGATTGATATTGGCAATGTAAGTGAGACCAAAATTATTTTCGCCACTCAGCAACACACTGCGCAAATAATGGTCCCGATAACTGCCTTTACCGATCACTTTCACAGTTTTCCTTTTCCTGATTCGCCAGCACTGTATAAATTGCTTCTTGATTATCCTGGTCCATGCCCCAACGGGTTCCATAGTAATACGTATCATCCAGTTGGGCTTTATAATAAAGCTGTTCTGTAGTTTCGTACAGTTCTGCTTTTTTTCTGGGACTCCATATAATACAAAGAGCCGATCGCACTGCGCGGCTGTTCCAAATATAGTTTATGGCTTTCTAAAGGCGACCAGAAAAATGAAGTGACAGTTTCGGCTGCCAATTCCTCTACAAGAACACATTTTTGTTTTTCCAAATCATACACTGTGAGCATGCCTTCCCCGCTAAAAGCCACCATGGTGCCGTCCCTCATTCCAGCCGGTTCGTGCAATAAAAAGGACGTTTTTCTGCAATTAACGTAATCGTTTGTCGGGTCTGATCAATCAGATACAAATTCACAAAGACCTGTCCGGGGCCCTTTAAGATACTCTCATCCTGCTCCTGCAGCCGTTCTTCATAGAAAATCTGCTGTCCATCGGCACTGGCGGTCAAAAACAGTTTGCCTTGGCCGAGCTGCTGCTGATAACAATTTTCAGAAGCAAAGGGCACAGCGGCATGGATATCCAGCCAACCGACTACCGTATCCTCTTCTAATTTTCCACCCTGCTCCACAATATAAACCTGATTGTCCTCAAAAACTTCGCTGCCGCAGGCTGTAAGACTCAACGCCAACGCAAGAAGACAAACATTCCATATCCATTTTTTCATATATATACCACCCGATAGGATACTTACACGCTTTTTACAAACGCTTTTTCAATTTCTGAATAGCTTTAAATTACCATACTATTGCAACCTATGCAACCAAAATCCTTCGACAAGAAATCTCGTTTTGCCGCATCAACCGACTTTTCCTTATCAAGCTAGCCTGCAAAGTCTTCTTATGTTCTACAAATACTGCCTTGCTTGCTGAAATCCAGCGGGCAAACTAAACTTTTATACAGGGTTCGGCACCCATTTCCAGACTATCGCTATTAAATTTGCTGATAAGTCCGTTGCCTGTCTGACAGAGCATTATTTATAAGAAAAGAAAAAATCGCCAGATTGTTCTGCTCTGACGATTTCTTTCTCTATTCTCTTTAGTTGCCGCATTCGATACTGATTTCATTAAAGATACCTAAAATATCTTCCACTTTTGTTTCAGCTTTTTCTTAGCGTCGTAATCCAAAATACTGTCGCCCTGATGCATCATAATTAATCGGTTGCCATATTCTACAGCATGGCGCAGGTTGTGAGTCACCATCAACGTAGTCAACTGTTTTTCCTGCACCAGCTCGTTGGTCAGTTCCATGATAATTTCTGAGGTTTTGGGATCTAAAGCCGCCGTATGTTCATCTAAAATCAAAAAATCCAGCGGCACCATTGTTGACATCAAAAGCGCCATAGCCTGCCGTTGGCCACCAGATAGAGAGCCAACTTTCACATACAATTTATCCTCTAAGCCTAACCGCAGCCGGGATAATTGCTCCTGATAATGCTGAATTCGTTTTTTGTTGATACCGGCAGTTAAGTTGAAAGGCTTCCCTTTGTTATCGGCCATAGCCATATTTTGCAGACTATTCATAGACGGGCAGGTGCCTTTAGCCGGATCCTGAAACACGCGGCCAATAAATTTAGAACGCTGATATTCTTTTAATTTGTTAATATTTTTCCCCTGCACCAAAATATTGCCGCTGTCTAAAGGAATACTGCCGCAAATCAAATTTAAAATGGTGGTTTTGCCAGAGCCGTTGCTGCCAATTACAGAGATAAATTCTCCTTGATTTACATGCAGATTAAAGTTGGAAAATAGCGTGGTCTCATTGACCGTACCGATATTATAAGTCTTGCAAATGTTCTCCAATTTAAGCACGGGGCGCGCCTCCCTTCTTCTTGCCTGTATGCACCAGCAACACAGCTAAGAACAAAATTGCAGTAATCAGTTTCATATCCACTGCCTGCATTCCCAATGCGATAGCACCGGCGTAGCAGGCTTTATAAATAATCGCGCCCACAATTGCTGCAGTAGTCCCTTTATGAAACCTAAATTTTTTGAATAGATTGGTCCCGATGATAACTGCGGCCAAACCTAACACGATGGAGCCGGGGCCCATGCTAACGTCAAAAAAACGCTGCTGCTGGCATAACACCGCGCCAGAAAGTGCTACTAACCCATTGGCCAAAACCAGCCCCAAAATCTTTACTTTGCCTTGGTCTTCCGCCAGTGCAGTGACAACCTGATGATTATCCCCAGCGGCATAAAGTAAAAAGCCGGACTTGGTGTTTAAATACCAATCCATCAACAACTTACACAGGATAATTAACAACGCGCTTATGAGTACTGTCCCGATAAGGCTGCAGAGCCGCCGGCAGCAGAGCGGCAACACCGCTGTTAAAGATGGTATCCTCATTAAAAATAGGCAAATTAGACTTGCCGCCAGCAATGTGAATGTTGATACTATATAAGGCTGTCATGGTAATAATCCCCGATAACAAATCCCGTACTTTACACTTTACATGAATGACACCTGTGGCCAATCCTGCCACTGCACCGGCGACAAAAGCCAACACCAATGCCAGCCACGGATTGATACCGTTTGTAATCATAATCGCCGCCACTGCAGCTCCCATCGGGAAGGTTCCATCCACTGACAAATCGGGGAAAATCCAAAATCCGATAGGTAATGTAGACGCCCAACGCCAAAATACCGTATATAAACCCTTGCTCTAAAATGCCAAGCAAAACATCTATCATTGCAAAATCTCCTTTTCTCTAACTTTTATGTAAACGTCAAGGCAGACTGTACAAATTGGTACAGTCTGCACTTTGCTTTTGTATAGAATAAGTTCGTTCGCTCTTAGAATATTTTTAGGCTTCGTTGGTTACTTCACTTGCTTCTGTAACTTCCATGTCTTCTGGAACAGTCAACCCAAATTTGGCCAATACTTCGCTGTTTACAACGATATCATTGTCGGTAATTGTCTGATAAGGCATGGTGGTAATATCTGCACCGTTCAATACTTCTGCAGCCATTTGCCCAGTCATAATCCCTAATTTGTAATAATCAATATTGGCGGCGGCTGCGCAACCCAGTTTTACCTGTTCAACTTCAGAGCCGAATACGGGAATTCCTTTGGCGTTTGCTTTATCTAAAATGGTTGTTAAGGATTGTACGACAGTATTATCGGTTAAGTTGGTCAGACAATCTACTTGGGTTAAAATTGCATCGGTTGCCATAGGAATATCGGCCGTAGCTGTGACACCTTTGGTTACTAAAGTGAAATCATAGTCTTTTACGATTTCTTCTAAGCGGGCAATATTAGAAATAGAGTTGGCTTCGCTGGTGCAGTACAACACGCCAATGGTTTTGGCTTCTGGCATCAGTTGACGAATCATTGCTACTTGTTCTTCTAACGGCAGTAGATCGGACGTGCCGGTTACGCCATTCCAGCACCGTTTTTCTTCTGTGGCCAAACCTGCGGCTACCGGATCAGAAATAGCGGTATAAATAACGGAATTCCCTTTGGTTCTGCCACATTGTACTGGGCCGATGGAGTTGCAATAGCGCAAATCAAATCAACACCGTTAGATACCTGACTTTGCGCAATCTGATTGGCGATGCCAGGATCAGAGTTGGCGTTCGAGAAGTCAAATTCTACATTTTTGCCTTCCTCAAAGCCAGCCTGCCGCAAGCCTTCAATAAAACCTTCCCGGCAGTTATCCAACGAACCGTGATCGGCAAACTGATTAATCCCTATGGTATAAGTTTTGTCCGCATCTGCTTCGCCACCGTTTTTTGTCCACCGCAGCCAGTTACCATCATACCCATGCAAGCTGCCAAAGATTTTTTTAATACAACACCTCAATTTTTTCATAAAACCATCCCCTTTTTTTTTTCATATGAAAGGGACAAGCGCTATCATCCTGCTACCACCCAATTTCCTTTTTTACACCAACATTATTTGAATATGAATTTTTATCGTCTCATAAGCCCATTCCATGCCACAACCTGTTATACTGTGATTTCCACCAGTCTTCAATCATCAAAACCATGCCGTTCCCTGTTTTTTCTCATTTTGCGCCGAAACAACATCTATTCTAAACAAGCAACAAAGCACTAAAAAAGATCACATCGGAAGGCCCCATCAAACTCATACATCAAAAACTATACAACACATCAAACATAAAAAGCATAGAAAAAATCCTGGCAATGACCTACTCTCCCACGAAAAGAATACGCAGTACCATCGGCGCTGGAGGACTTAACTTCTGTGTTCGGAATGGATACAGGTGTGACCCCTCCGCCATTATCACCAGGATTTTTCTTTTACCTTATTCTTCTTTCTATCAGAAACCATATCTCTACAGTTCCCTCAAAACTACTCAATGTATAACTTCCTTCTATTTCCATTCCTCACAACCTTGGTCAAGCCCTCGACCTATTAGTATCAGTTAGCTCAATGTATCACTACACTTACACACCTGACCTATCTACCAGATCTTCCTTCTGAGTCTTACTTCCTCTCGGAATGGGAAATCTCATCTTAAGGTTCGTTTCGCGCTTAGATGCTTTCAGCGCTTATCAATTCCAGACTTAGCCACCCAGCTATGCCTCTGGCGAGACAACTGGTTCACCAGCGGTCTGTCCAACCCGGTCCTCTCGTACTAGGGTCAGCTCCCTTCAAATTTCCTGCGCCTGCGATGGATAGGGACCGAACTGTCTCACGACGTTCTGAACCCAGCTCGCGTACCGCTTTAATGGGCGAACAGCCCAACCCCTTGGGACCTACTACAGCCCCAGGATGCGATGAGCCGACATCGAGGTGCCAAACCTCCCCGTCGATGTGGACTCTTGGGGGAGATAAGCCTGTTATCCCCAGGGTAGCTTTTTATCCGTTGAGCGACGGCATTTCCACTCGGAACCGCCGGATCACTAAGCCCTACTTTCGTACATGCTCGACTTGTGGGTCTCGCAGTCAAGCTCCCTTCTGCCTTTACACTCTTTGACCGATTTCCATCCGGTCTGAGGGAACCTTTGAGCGCCTCCGTTACTTTTTGGGAGGCGACCGCCCCAGTCAAACTGCCCACCTGACACTGTCCACATACCCGTTCCAGGGTACCATGTTAGAATTCCGGATATTAAAGAGTGGTATCCCAACATCGACTCCTCACAGACTGGCGTCCATGATTCCTAGTCTCCCACCTATCCTGTACATCAATATCCAAAACCCAATATCAGGCTACAGTAAAGCTCCATGGGGTCTTTCTGTCCTATCGCAGGTAACCGGCATCTTTACCGGTATTTCAATTTCGCCGAGTCCCTTGTTGAGACAGCGTCCAGATCGTTACGCCTTTCGTGCGGGTCGGAACTTACCCGACAAGGAATTTCGCTACCTTAGGACCGTTATAGTTACGGCCGCCGTTTACTGGGGCTTCGGTTCAAAGCTCTCACTCTTCCCCTTAACCTTCCAGCACCGGGCAGGCGTCAGCCATTATACTTCAGCTTTCACTTTTGCAATGACCTGTGTTTTTGCTAAACAGTCGCCTGGACCTTTTCTCTGCGACTTATCTCAGCTCCAGATGTATACCCTTCACCATGATAAGCAACCCTTCTCCCGAAGTTACGGGTTCATTTTGCCGAGTTCCTTAACAAGAGTTTTCTCGCGCGCCTTAGGTTTCTCACCCCATCTACCTGTGTCGGTTTGCGGTACGGGCACCTCTAATCTCGATAGCAGCTTTTCTTGGCAGCCGGGAATCAGCGACTTCGGTACTTCTTTTCCCTCGTATTCGTATCTCAGGCTCTACGTGAGACGGATTTGCCTGTCTCACACCCTACTTACTTAAACGCCTCACCAACTGGGCGCTCTGCCTATCCTTCTGCGTCACTACTTCTCTCATGCAATTAGCGGTGGTACTGGAATATCTACCAGTTTCCCATCGACTACGCCTTTCGGCCTCGCCTTAGGTCCCGACTTACCCTGGGCGGACGAGCCTTCCCCAGGAATCCTTAGATTTTCGGCGGGCAGGATTCTCACCTGCCTTTTCGCATACTTATACCTGCATTCTCACTTCTTAACTCTCCAGCACTCCTTCCGGTATGCCTTCTCCGTGTTAAGAACGCTCCTCTACCAATATTGCTTCTGCAATATTCCGCAGCTTCGGTAAATGATTTGAGCCCCGTTACATTTTCCGCGCAAAACCCCTGGACCAGTGAGCTATTACGCACTCTTTAAATGGTGGCTGCTTCTGAGCCAACATCCTGGTTGTCTGAGCGATTTCACATCGTTTTCCACTTAATCATTATTTGGGGACCTTAACTGGCGGTCTGGGCTGTTTCCCTTTTGACCATGAAGCTTATCCCCCACAGTCTGACTCCTATTTATCATTTTATGGCATTCGCAGTTTGATAAGATTCGGTAGGCGGTGAAGCCCCCTAGTCCATTCAGTGCTCTACCTCCATAAATCTCCACAATAAGGCTAGCCCTAAAGCTATTTCGAGGAGAACCAGCTATCTCCGAGTTCGATTGGAATTTCACCCCTACCCACAAGTCATCCAACATCTTTTCAACGATGCCTGGTTCGGACCTCCACGTTATTTTACTAACGCTTCATCCTGCTCATGGGTAGATCACCCGGTTTCGGGTCTGCGTCATGAAACTTTCGCCCTCTTCAGACTCGCTTTCGCTTCGGCTCCGGCTTCCCACCTTAACCTCGCTTCATAACGCAACTCGCAGGTCCGTTCTACAAAAAGTACGCCACCACACTACTATTGTGCTGTGACAGCTTGTAAGCACACGGTTTCAGGTTCTTTTCACTCCCCTCCCGGGGTTCTTTTCACCTTTCCCTCACGGTACTTGTTCTCTATCGGTCACTAAGGAGTATTTAGCCTTAGGGGGTGGTCCCCCCAATTTCCCACTAGATTTCACGTGCCTCGTGGTACTCAGGATACTCTCCTCTCTTTCTGCTTTTCGCCTACAGGATTCTTACCTTCTATGATTGGCCTTCCCAGACCATTCGACTAAGCATCCATCAATCCTGAGAGTCCTATAACCCCAGCTCCGAAAAGTTGGTTTGGGCTTTTCCCTCTTCGCTCGCCGCTACTGGGGGAATCGAGTTTTCTTTCTCTTCCTCCGGGTACTTAGATGTTTCAGTTCCCCGGGTTGCCTTACTATACCTATTGATTCAGTATAGCATGTATGGATATTACTCCATACGGGTTTTCCCATTCGGATATCTACGAGTCTATGCTTGCTTGCAGCTCGTCGTAGCTTTTCGCAGCTTACCGCGTCCTTCTTCGGCTCTTAGTGCCTAGGCATCCACCGTATGCCCTTCTTCGCTTGACCTTTCATCTTCTTCAGACCTCTTTCCCTTATACATACATTGCGAATCTGTATCTATAAGGCTTCTTTCTTCGTTTTCTTCACTCTCGTTCAGAAACTGTCTTTCTCAATTTGCTCGGTTGGAAATTGTTTTACCTTCATTATCCATTCCAGAAAAACTTTCCATTATACATTGTGTAGTTTTCAAAGAACTGTTTGAGTTTGCTTCTCTTTTAAAGCTCCCTCAAAATTAAACAGTTGAAACCTTCCCTACTCCCAAACGTCGATTTCTCTGCTGCTTCCGCAGCTCCTTAGAAAGGAGGTGATCCAGCCGCACCTTCCGATACGGCTACCTTGTTACGACTTCACCCCAATCATCAGTCCCACCTTCGACAGCTCCCTCCATCTCTGGTCAGGCCACCGGCTTCGGGTGTTACCAACTTTCGTGGTGTGACGGGCGGTGTGTACAAGGCCCGGGAACGTATTCACCGCGGTATGCTGACCCGCGATTACTAGCGATTCCGACTTCATGCAGGCGGGTTGCAGCCTGCAATCCGAACTGAGATCAGTTTTCTGGGATTTGCTCCGCCTCGCGGCTTCGCTTCCCTCTGTTCTGACCATTGTAGCACGTGTGTAGCCCAAGAAATAAGGGGCATGATGATTTGACGTCATCCCCACCTTCCTCCAGTTTGTCACTGGCAGTCTCTCTAGAGTGCCCAACTCAATGCTGGCAACTAGAAATAAGGGTTGCGCTCGTTGCGGGACTTAACCCAACATCTCACGACACGAGCTGACGACAACCATGCACCACCTGTCTCCTTTCTTCCGAAGAAGAAGGATACATTACATATCCGGTCAAAGGGATGTCAAGTCTTGGTAAGGTTCTTCGCGTTGCGTCGAATTAAACCACATGCTCCACCGCTTGTGCGGGCCCCCGTCAATTCCTTTGAGTTTCAGTCTTGCGACCGTACTCCCCAGGCGGGATACTTATTGTGTTTACTCCGGCACTAGAAGCATCGAAACTCCTAACACCTAGTATCCATCGTTTACGGCGTGGACTACCAGGGTATCTAATCCTGTTTGCTCCCCACGCTTTCGCGCCTCAGCGTCAGTCTTGGCCCAGAGAATCGCCTTCGCCACTGGTGTTCCTCCTAATATCTACGCATTTCACCGCTACACTAGGAATTCCATTCTCCTCTTCCATACTCAAGTCTAACAGTATCAGTGGCAGGCTCGGGGTTGAGCCCCAAGTTTTCACCACTGACTTATTAAACCGCCTACGCGCCCTTTACGCCCAGTGATTCCGGACAACGCTCGCCCCTACGTATTACCGCGGCTGCTGGCACGTAGTTAGCCGGGGCTTCCTCCTTATCTACCGTCCTAGAAGCACATTATTCACATGCTCCCCTCTCTTCGATAAGGACAGAGTTTTACAACCCGAAGGCCTTCTTCACTCACGCGGCATTGCTCCGTCAGGCTTTCGCCCATTGCGGAAGATTCCCCACTGCTGCCTCCCGTAGGAGTTTGGGCCGTGTCTCAGTCCCAATGTGGCCGTTCACCCTCTCAGGCCGGCTACTGATCGTTGCCTTGGTAAGCCGTTACCTTACCAACTAGCTAATCAGACGCGGGTCCATCCTTTTGCGATAGCATTCTCAGAGGCCATCTTTCCTTATGAAACCATGCGATCCCATAAGCTCATGCGGTATTAGCTCCGATTTCTCGAAGTTGTTCCCCACAAAAGGGCAGGTTACCCACGCGTTACTCACCCGTCCGCCACTAAGTTCTTATTCTTCCATTCCGAAGAACTTCTAAACAAAAACTCCGTTCGACTTGCATGTGTTAGGCATGCCGCCAGCGTTCGTCCTGAGCCAGGATCAAACTCTCCATAAAATTTCTTTTTATCTTAAGCTTTCCAGCTCATTCACTTACTTACTAGCTTCTTCTGTCCGAAAAAACTTTGAATTGTTTCAGTCCGCACTACCAATGTTTCCATTCAATAGTGTTTTCTATCATCTGGTTTTGTTCGCTTTCAACTGTTTAATTTTCAAAGAGCTTTGCCGACCTCTTTCTCATCGGCTCTGTCTCGCGACAGCTTTTATATATTACCACGTCCTCAACTTCCTGTCAACACTTTTTTTCAAATTATTTTCAATTTTGTTTTTCAGTGGTGACCATCTTGCTGACGACTTTGCTATCTTACCACCTCCTTACCCTTTTTGTCAACATCTTTTTTCTCTTCCTTCGACTTTTTTCTTTTCTGGTTCATTGTAAAATGAAGTGGAACAGAAAAAAACAGCCACAAAAGAAATCCAATCTGTTAAAATTCTGCGAAACAAAAAGCAACAGGAGGAATATTCATTATGGCTGTTCATGAAAAGCATAGCACAAATCAACACCAAAAACAATACAAGCATTTAACCGTATTCGAAAGAGGGCAGATCAAAGCACTCCGTGATGCAGGGTGGACGATTCGAGCTATCGCCCGTTATCTTCACCGTTCACCCAGCACCATCAGCCGCGAATTGAAACGGGGCAGTGTGACTCAGATGACCTCAGAGTACCAGACTTACACGGTATACTTCCCTGAGACAGCTCAGATTCGTTATAAATGGGAGCGGCAGAAATGCAGAAAGCCCCTTCTCTTGAATGAAATTCAGCCCTTTCTGGCTTACGCCAGCCAAAAGATCATTCACGACAAATGGTCTCCTGATGCAGTAGTGGGTTATTGTCAGAACGCACCGGAATGGCAGCAGAAAAGAATTCCGTGCACCAAAACCTTGTACAATTACATGGAATTGGGCTTGCTGGAGGCGAAGAATATGGATCTGCCGCTTAAAGTCACCAGAAAGGCGACAAAAAAGCACAGTCACGAGCATAAGCGCATTTACGGCAAAAGTATCGACCAACGGCCGAAACATGTGAATGACCGTTTGGAGGTGGGGCATTGGGAGATAGACACTGTCCTGGGCAGGCAGAAGGACAGCAATGTGCTTCTAACCCTGACAGAGCGCAAAACGCGAATGGAGCGGATTTATTTAATCGAAGGGAAAAAAAGCGGATTGTGTGAATCAGGTTATAGAACAGCTGAAGAAAGAATTGGGAGACGGTTTCACCAGACAGTTTAGGAGTATCACCGCCGATAACGGCAGTGAATTTGCTCGCCTGGAAGAAGTGTTGGAGGGCAGCGGTTGTGAAGTCTATTATGCCCATCCTTACAGTGCGTGGGAAAGAGGGAGCAACGAACGGCACAATGGTCTCATACGGCGAATGGTTCCCAAAGGCAAGTCAATGGATGGATTGGACGTTGAGAAGGTGGCAGAGATAGAGTACTTACATCATTCCTCTGTTGCGGGATTACCATCTTGCCATCCTTATAGGTTACGCCTGTGTATTTACTGCCCGCAGCAATTTTAGATTCACTTAACCCATCGGGGCGCAGTTCCTCCTGCTCGCTGATAAACTGCTCGACCTCCCAATTTTCATGGGCTTGCTCCAAATCCAGCGATAATGCCAACTGACTGTCTCCGCTGTGTGAAGGGTGGGTCACATAGGCATAGGCACTGCCGCCCACACCGCCAATTAAAAATGTGATTAAGGATACGACTGCAACTCGTTTTGTTCTCATGGAAGTTCTCCTTTATTCGTCTCTTTTCCCAATGACACCGATACGGATTGCGCCATAGATGATGACCACAGAAAGTACCGCCAAAAGTAAAATCCCTGGGTAGAATTCAGATAGGTCATAATCAGACCGCATAAAGCCAATACTGCACTGACAGCATAAATAATCAGCACCGTATTGCGATGACTGAAACCATAGTTTAAAAGACAATGATGCAGATGATGCTTGTCCGGTTTAAAAATCGGCTTGTGGTTCATCTTGCGGCGAATGATGGCAAATAGAGTATCTAAAATTGAATTGCCAGCACCAAAATTGGTGTAACTAAAGACAACATGGTAAAGCTTTTTGCCACGCCTAAAACGGCAAATACCGCCAGATTATATCCTAAAAACATAGAGCCTGTATCGCCCATAAAAATTTTAGCCGGATGGAAATTGTAGCGCAAAAGCCCAGCGTTGCGCCAATCAAAATCATAGCCATGGAGGCCATTTCTGTCTGCCCACTGGCATAACCGGCAACAGCCATGGTAGTCGCTGCAATAATGGAGATGCCCGCCGCCAGGCCGTCTAAACCATCTATCAAATTGACTGCATTGATAATGGCTACAATCCAGATAATCGTTACTGGAATACTAAATACCGACAGAAAAAAGGTGTCGCCGTGAAAAAAATATTGGTCATAAAATTAACACGAACGCCAAAGGCAACCACAATGCAGGCTGCCACAATCTGGCCGCATAATTTCACCTTGGCGGGAATATCTTTCATATCGTCAATAATTCCCACAATCACTAAAACTGTGCCGCCTAAAAACAGCCCCAATAACTCTTTCGTCATGCTATGACTTAAAAACAGTACGACGAAAAAGCTGACATAAATGGCCAGCCCGCCCATGCGCGGCATAATTCTGGTGTGTACCTTACGGGCATTGGGTTTATCCACTGCGCCAATTTTAATTGCCAGTTTCCCTACACCCGGCACCAAAAGCAAGCTGAGGAGCAGCGCCAAAAGCGCCATAATCAAATCTTTTAACATAAATTTCTGCCTCCGAATTATTCGACGTAATTGACAAGATTCGCAATTACTTTACATCATTCTTGCTGAATTTGCAACTGCAAAATATTCTTTTCTCTGACAATTGTTTTTTGCGCAGCAGTTCCAAGCCGCTCCCAATTACCGGCTGTTTACAAAAGATTGCAGCAACTCTGCCGGCGCTTTTTGCCTGCCGTGCCATAATTTCCACATGCTGTTCCAAAATTTGCTTTTGTTTTTCTGTCCGCTGGCATAAACGCTGCATAGACTGCACCAGTTGTCCGGCTTCCATGCTGTCTACCACAAAACAATCGGGCTGCCGTAATAACTGCATAAAGCTGGTCACCTTTGGATCATAGGATAACGCCACCATCGGTTTTAACAAGGCTGCGCCCATAATCAAACTATGCAGGCGCATCCCCATGATTAAGTCGGCATTTTTCAAAATGGCCATGGTTTCCTGCGGCGTGTAATTGGCGCTCAATACCACCGCATCCTGCGCCATCAGTTCGGCAATTTTGCGGCCAGCGTCGCTGTCCTCTGGATAATGAAAGGGCACAAATACTACCTGCCAGCCTTCTTGTGTCATAGCGTCGCAGCTTTCGGCAATTTCCTGAAAAAATCGTTCCGAATGCTGCCAGTTACGAGCCGCCACCATCAAAGTTTTTTTTGTCTTGCACAAAAGCCTGCCTCTGCCTGCTCCAACAGCCGCAGGCCCTGCTGGGCATCAATTTGTTCGGCTCGAATGCCCAACACCGGGTCCACGCATACCAGCACTTCCCGATAAACGCCCATTTCTATCAGGGCATTGCGGGAGTCCAGATCGCGCACGGTAATTACCGGCACTTTATTGAGAATTTTGGCAGTCAGACTTCTGTTACGCGGCTCACGAATAGGGCCAATGCCTTGCGCATAAATCATGACCTTTTTTCTCAGCATCTGCGCCAGCTTGATGATACCCAGATAATACAATATGCCGTTTTTGCTGGTTACATCCTGCAGCAGACTGCCGCCGCCGCTGATTAACACATCGCAGTTTTTCACCGCTTTCAGCAAACCGCCCTTACTCCAACGGTCCACCGCTTTCACGCCAAACTGCTCCGCTGTTTTTTCCGGCTGATTGGTCAATACCGTAATCTCAATATCCGGCATCCCGTCCCGCAAAGCCTGTACAATGGCAAACAGCACCGCATCATCACCGGCATTATCAAATCCGTAATATCCCGAAAGCAACACCTTCATCATAATCCCTCTTTCTCTTCCAAACGATGATACAGCTTCAGCAAAATCTGCACAGCCGCCAACAGCAGCAATCCCAGTACAAGGCCCAGCACCAGACCATTCAAGCTGCGCTGCAGAGAAATCAGCAACGCCGTATGAATATGGGCATAGGTATTTACCAGCGACACTTGACCGATAATGGCTGGAATGGTCAAAATCCAGTTACGGCGGCTGGCGCCCAACCAGAACAGCAGCAAAGTGAACGGATATCCAATCAAAAATTCCTTGCTGCGCGGCGCCCCCCCATCACATCATTGAGGAAATTCCGCATGGCCGCTTCGCCGGTACTTAACTCGGCCGTTGTATTGCCGGTACGGCTGATATAAATAAATCCGGCTACTGCCACAATGGCAAATAAAATGGCCCATTTATAATCCAACGCTTTATCCAGCAGTTGCTTCACAGTGGTCAGCGGTTTTTCCGCATTCCAGATGTATAGGATAAACGGCACCGCCACAATCGGAATCACGTGGGCGATTTTACCCCAATAAACTGGTCCAGCTTCAGCATAAATAACACATCGGCCAATAACCCGACCATCAGCACCGCGCCGATATAGCTTAACGCGCACATCACCAGCAGCGCCAGCACCGATTTGCCCACAGAGCGCCGCTGCGGCTTCATCACCAAAATGCAGGATAAGGTTGGGAAGGTAATCACGCTCAACAACGCCATCAATTTTTTTCGCCATAACCGGGCTCACATGTAGCAGCCCAATCCAGGCCACCGTGCCCAATACCAGCGCCGCCAACCCCAGCTTTGGCAGCCGCATTTCCAGCAAAATCAGCATCACGCCGGCAGCTACCCCAATGCCAAGCAGATAAAGCACCAAATTGCCAGCGTCAATGCTGGCCGGTTTCTCATAGGGCTGATCCAATTCAAAGCCGGAAGCCAGCAGCCCCTGCTGAATGGATTCTAAATACTCCAGATTTTCCTGCAGTGCTGTACCGGGACTGGTAATATCAAAGAACCGCACCAGCAAGCTGCGCATATTGCGTTCCCGCGCCGCCAGCATCCAGCGGTCCAATGCGGTATCCGGCTCAAATTTACTCATTTCATTGTTGGAAATGGTATGCAGACGGATTAAATCCTTGTGCAATAAGATACCTAACTGATTTAACCCTTTTTGATCAGAAAATTCAATGCTGCCGATGGTCACCAGAGTATTGCCGTCACTGTCTTTCAACAAATCGGCAATGGTCCGCACCGATTCCGGATAACCGGGCAATTCTTTATCATTGAACAGTAAATATCCTAAATTGGGCATGGCCTTAATTTCATCGGTAACAGCCCGCAGCGATTCATCGGTAGGATTATCCCAGCTACGCAACTGCGGTATGGTATAAAAGCCCTGGGCTGCCATGCGTTCTATCCCGTCCCAGTAAAGCCCACGCCAATATCTTTGATTTTGGTCATAATGGTAGAAACTTCGCTATCGCCAGTCGGCACCATCACCGGCACCGTAATCACCGGCACCTGTCCGGGATAATAGGCCGCACCGGCAACCTTCAGCAAGGTATGCTTTTCCACCTGCTCGGCGACGGAAGAATCCAGAATGGCCACATACAACGTGGCTTCGTTAATAGGCAGCTCCGGCGACACTTGACTATAAAATTGGTATTTTTAATCGTTGCGCCCAGTTGTAACGCAACCTGTCCATTATTGGCCAAATCGCCTAAGGTCCACTCTTTAAACAACACCGCTGACACGCCCCGCGCCTGCAATTGTGCAGCCAATTCTTCCTGGCTCATTTGATTTCCATTAGCCAACGCCAGAATATCATTATAGTTGACAACCATTTGCACTTGTTTGTAATCGGCTTCCGACTGTAGCCGCTGTCCCCACAGCGTAAAACTGCAGATGACGGCCAATGCTACCAACAGCCAGCCGGCCTGTTTCATTCGTTTCAAATTCATTTCAGCACTCCCTTAAAATTTTATACGGTTATTTGTATTGTATCACAGATGAAAGCATCTTTTCAATAATCGCAACTGCTTTGTTATTTTATCTCTAAAAAATAAAACTGCCGCACTGGCATTTTCCTGAAAGGATTGTCAAACGCCTATGCAGCAGCGCATTTCTTTTGCTTCGTCTTTTTATCGTTTATAATTGCCTTTTTTGGCCGGCTTATTTTTTTTTTCTTCTTGGTTGTTTTTTCCGGCTCCGTCTTGACGCCCTTTGCGTTCTTCCTCTGTAGGCTGGCTCATGCCGATGCGGAATACCTCGCGGCCTGTACGTTTGGCCACGCCCCAACGCCGTTCATTTTTGCGCTTCACATACTGCCAGCTAATCGAAATCGCCAGCCAAAAAATCAACAGCACCAAGGGCAAGGTCATGTCGCTATTGTTTACAAAGGCGCCGCCAAAACACACAAAAGCCGCCGCCATGCTGAACAATGCCATAAAGCGCAAAAAGTTCTTCTGTGGCGCGCGCCTTCATTTTTTTCATCAAATTTGTCCCAACTCTTTAATAAACTCATACCTCTGCCTCCAAATCCATCCGCTTTGTCAAAACACTAGCACTATTATAACAAAAAACCATGGAGAAATAGCAATAATAGACAGCAATTTCTTTTCATGATATACTTACTTCCAGAAAACAACCAAATGCCGAGAGGAGCTTTTTTTATGTCAATTGAGATTGCCCGTCAACACTTAAAAACAATTTCACGCGGAACAGAATATCCTAGAGTTCGATGTATCCAGCGCTACCGTAGAACTGGCCGCGCAAGCAGTACACTGCATTCCCGCCCGCATCGCCAAAACCTTATCCTTTTACGCAGAAGAGGGCTGCATTTTGATTGTAGCCGCCGGCGACGCCAAAATTGATAACAGCAAGTTCAAACACACCTTTGGCCGCAAGCCCCGCATGCTGGCTGCAGAAGATGTACCCGTTATGACCAATCACGCCATCGGCGGTGTTTGTCCTTTTGGCGTACCGGAAACTGCCGCCGTTTATCTGGATAACTCGCTGCAGCGCTTCGACACCGTTTTTTCCTGCCTGCGGCAGCAGCAACAGCGCCATTGAACTGGACTGTGACACCTTGTTTCAATATGCCGGCGCCAAAGGCTGGGTAGACGTTTGCAAAGGCTGGCAGGAAGATTGCCAAGGATAACACAGCAAAGGAACCTATCCCGCCATATCCATGCCAAAACTTTCATGCCAGAATTTCGGTGGAAAACTATGAAAAAACAGGGCTGTCGCATGCAGGTCAAGTTGTCCTCCATACGGCCGCCCTGTCTGTTTATTGTTCTTCTGCTGTTTGCACCAGCACCTGTTCCAAAACCGGCATAAAGCTGTCAATTTCTGCTTTGCTGATAATCAGCGGCGGCACAAACCGCAATACATGGTCGCCAATGCTGTTGACCAAAACGCCCTGTTTGAGCAGTTCTGCCACTGCAGCTTTGGAGGACCCCATTAATTCGCAGCCAATCATCAGGCCTAAGCCCCGCACTTCTTTGATCAGCCCTGCATGCCGCTCTGCAATGGCCCCCAACTGCGCCCGGAAATATTTCCCGGTTTCCTGCACCTGCGCCAAAAATGCGTCGTCCAGCAAAATGCTGCACGCAGCGATACCTGCGGCGGTGGCAATCGGCGTACCGCCAAAGGTAGAAGCATGATCGCCGGGCTGGAAGCAGTCGGCTACTTCTGTTTTGGCCACAATAGCGCCCATCGGAATCCCGTTGCCGATAGCCTTAGCCAAAGAGATGATATCCGGCTCTATGCCAAAATTCTGAAAGCCGAAGCATTTGCCGGTACGTCCCCAACCGGTCTGCACTTCATCGGCAATCAGCAAAATGCCATGCTTTTTGCACAGCGCTTGTACACCCTGCATATATTCCTGACTGGGCGCATTGATGCCGCTTTCCCCCTGAATCGGTTCTAGCATAATGGCGCAGGTTTCCGGCCGGATTTCTTTTTCCAAAGCGTCCAAATCGCCCAATGGCACAGCGGAAAACCCTTCCGGCAGCGGGCGGAACGCCTTCTGATATTTTTCCTGCGCAGTGGCGGCCAAAGAACCCATGGTGCGGCCGTGGAAGGATTTCTGCATGGTGATGATATGATATTTTTCTCCCTTGCCCCATTTCCGCGCCAGCTTAATAGCAGCTTCATTGGCTTCTGCACCGCTGTTGCAGAAAAAATGCTTTGCCCAGACCGTTTCTTTTTTCTACCAGCAATTTAGCCAACGCCACCTGATTTTCAATCCAATATAAATTGGAGCAATGCATCAATTTTTCACTTTGCTCCTGAATGGCTTTCACCACCGCCGGATGACAATGCCCCAGCGAATTTACAGCAATGCCTGCCACCAAATCCAGATACCGGTTGCCGTCCAAATCCCATACATAACAGCCTTCGCCCCGATCGATTACCATAGGCAGCCGTCCGTAGGTATTCATCACATATTTTTGTCCATCCGCTATCACTTGCTCTGTGGTCATATTCATGTCCAATCTACTCCTTTACCACCATAGTGCCGATCCCTTCGTCGGTAAACAATTCCAACAGCATACTGTGTTCCAGACAGCCGTCTACAATATGCACACTGTTTACGCCGCCGCGAATGGCGTCCATGCAGCAATCCACTTTGGGAATCATACCGCCGCGGATAACGCCTTTTTCTTGTAATCCTCTGCTTTGGCAAAATCCAAAATAGAAATGACATTGTCGTTATCGTCCTGCACGCCATTGATATCGGTTAATAAAAACATTTTGTCGGCTTTCAGATGGGCGGCAATCCCACCTGCCGCCGAATCGGCATTGATGTTGTAAATCTGACCGTCAGCGCCGCAGCCGATTGGAGAAATGACCGGAATAAAGTCATGTTCAATGGCTTGATTGATTAATTCGGTATTGATTTCTGCCACTTCCCCGACATAGCCCAAATCAATTTCTTCGCCGTCTACAACCATTTCTTTCTTGCGCGCCACAATGGTGCCGCCGTCTACGCCGCTGATGCCCATGGCTTTGCCGCCCAGCTTCTGAATCATGCTGACAATTTCCTGATTGATTTTGCCAACCAGCACCATCTGCGCCACTTCCATGGTGTCTTTGTCAGTTACCCGCAATCCGTTGATAAATTCCGGTTCGCCGCCGTTTTTTCCACCCAGTAGTTGATCGCCGGCCCACCGCCATGTACAATCACCGGTTGATGCCGACAAATTTCATCAGCACAATATCGGAAATCACCTTTTCCTTCATAATATCATTGTTCATGGCGTGACCGCCGTATTTGATAACCACTGTCTTGCCAGAGAATTTTTTAATATAGGGCAGGGCTTCCACCAGCACCTGCGCAGTTTTCATTGCCTTTTCCAAGAGATCAGCTCTAAATGATTAATTGATGATTGATACTTTCGTTTGAAGAATTAAAACATAGACCAGCTAAAATATTTTGACCATCATAATTTTTTATCTTGCAGAAAAAGATGCCGTCAACCAAAGGCGCAGGATTTTTTCTTTTGGGAAGGCGGCTTTTGATTTTTGAAGCGACGCGTACTTATATGTACGCAAGGCGAGAAAATCAAAAACAACGCACTCAAAAGGAAAAAAGACAAGCCTCTCCGTTTAGCTTCGGTAGTCCGCATTAATCTTCACATACTCATAAGTCAAATCGCAGCCCCATGCAGTCGCTTCGGCGTCGCCGATGTTGAATTTCACTAAAATTTTTACTTTTTTCTGTTTGAGGATTTCGGTAGCCTTTTCTTCGTCAAATTGCAGCCCCATACCGTTTTGCGCTACCTGCACGTCGCCGATAAAAATATTCACCTTATCGGGATTAAACTCTGCGCCCGAATATCCTGCCGCACAGGCAATGCGGCCCCAGTTGGCGTCGTTGCCGTAAACAGCGGTTTTTACCAAGCTGGAAGCAATGATGGCCTTCGCAGCCAAACGGGCGTCCTGCTTGCTGGCTGCGCCTGTCACCGTGCATTCTATCAATTTGGTTGCGCCTTCGCCATCACCGGCAATTTTCTGCGCCATTGCAATACAGATTTCCCGCAGCGCTTCCCCGAAAAGCAGGAAAATCCGGGCTGTCCTCTGTCAATACTGCATTGCCAGCCTGTCCGTTGGCCAGAATGACCACCATATCGTTGGTGCTGGTGTCGCCGTCCACCGAAACCATATTGAAGCTATCGTCAATATTGGCCTTGAAAGCCGCCTGCAGCGCTTGATTGTCAATATTTACATCGGTGGTGATAAAGCCCAGCATAGTGGCCATGTTGGGATGAATCATACCGGAGCCTTTGGCCATAGCGCCGATGGTAACCACCTTGCCGTCCACCCGTAGCTGCACAGCCATTTCCTTGCAAACGGTATCGGTTGTCATAATGGCTCTGGCTGCGTCATGACCGCCATCGGCATATAAAGCCTGCGATATCTTATCGATTCCGGCCTTTAACTTATCCATAGGCAGCGGCATACCAATCACGCCGGTAGAAGCCACCACCACATCATCTTTGGCTATTTTCAGCGCTTCGGCTGTCCAATCGGACATTTGCCGCGCCTGCTGCATGCCTTCCATTCCCATGCCCGAATTGGCAATGCCGCTGTTGACCACAATGGCCTGGGCGATGCCGTTGGCAATATTCTGCTCCGTTACCTGCAGCGGCGCCGCTTTGAATTTATTCAAGGTGTATACTGCCGCAGCCTGGGCCGGCACCTTAGAATAAAGAATGGTCAAATCGGGCCGTCCAATATATTTAATTTCTGCTGCCACCGCAGCGGCGGTAAAGCCCCGCGGACTGGTCACAGAACCGTTTTCTAAGAATTCCATGTTCATTGCTCCTTTTTCAGTTTCCTGCAATTATTCCTGCATTAAGGATACATTACGCCGTAGCGCAGGCCCATGCCTTCATCGAGACCCATCATCAAATTCATATTCTGAATGGCCTGCCCGCTGGCGCCCTTCACCAGATTATCAATGCAGGACACTACCACAATGCGTTTGGTGCGGCCATCCCACACCGGCGCAACGTCGCAATAATTAGAGCCCTGTACCAGCTTGGTGCAAGGCAGACTGTCCTTACTGCGCACCCGCACAAATTCTTCCTGATCATAAAAGGCATGATAGGCTTCATCCAACATTTCCTGGGTCAAGTCCTGGGTAGCCTGCACCGTAATGGTGGACAAAATCCCGCGGTTCAGCGGAATTAAATGGGGATTGAAGCTAATCAGCAGCTTTTCTCCTGCCAACGCACTCAGTTCCTGCTCAATTTCCGGCGTGTGCCGATGAGCCGCCAGCTTATAAGCCGACATATTATCGTTACAGTCTGGGAAGTGGGTGTTCTGGGTCAGGCTTTTGCCGGAGCCTGTCACGCCCGATTTGCTGTCGCACACAATGGTGTCCAGCTTTACCCAGCCCCTTTTTTTTCAGCAAAGGCGCCAGCCCTAAAATAATGCTGGTTGGATAACAGCCCGGATTGGCCACCAGACTGGAAGCTTTAATTCGTTCCCGATACAATTCAGGCAAACCATACACTGTTGTTGGCAGAACTTCCGGCCAGGCATGTTCCGCGCCGTACCATTGCTGGTAAGCGTCATAATCGCGCAGACGGAAATCGGCGCCCAAATCAATCACTTTTTTGCCCATACCAATCAATTCTTTGGCCATACCAGAAGACGCCCCATGGGGCAGCGCTAAAAATACAACATCACAGGCTGCATAATTTTCCGCTTTGATTTCACATTCTACCAAGTTCATATATTCAAACAATTGTCGGTGTACTGCCGAAACCGGGTTGCCCACATTGCTGCGGGAAGATGCTGCTACAACCTCGGCTTCTGGATGGTTAAGCAGCAGACGGATTAATTCGCCGCCGGTATAACCAGTAACGCCTACAATACCAACTTTTACAGACATGATTTGTCCCTCCTTGAAAATATCAAAAACAAGTATACATCTTTCCGTATACTTATGCAATATATTTTTGAGAAAATTTGCAAATTTTATAGCACTCGGTTTTTGCCCGCTCCCTAATTTTTTTTCTTGCATCTGCATCCATTTCGCAGTACCATTTTATAATAAGAAGGCAAATCATGCAAACACTATCTTATTATAAATTCAAATATGACCTGTGAGGAGGATGTTTATGAACGCAGAAATTTTATGCATCGGCACCGAACTGCTGCTGGGCAATGTGGTCAACACCAATGCAGCTTGGCTATCCCAACAGTTGGCCCGTTTGGGGATCAATGTATACCATCACACCGTAGTAGGCGATAACGCCCAACGCCTGGAGGAAGCCCTGCAAATTGCCTTCCGCCGTTCCGATTTGGTTATCACCACCGGCGGCTTAGGGCCCACCTACGACGATCTCTCCAAAGAAACCGTATCTAAATATTTTAACCGCCAACTGGTATTACATCAACCATCTTTGGAAAAAATTCAAGAATTTTTTGCCAAACGGCCTGCCAGCGCCATGATGCCCAACAACGAAAAGCAAGCCTATCAGCCCGAAGGCGCCGTTGTTTTCACCAATCACAGCGGCACTGCGCCAGGCGCTGCTATTGAAGGTGACGGCAAAGTGGCCATCATGCTGCCTGGTCCGCCGCGGGAAATGAAGCTGATGTTTGAACGGGAAGTGCTGCCCTACCTGCAGAAATTCTCCGACCACATCATTGTATCCCGGGATTTGCAACTATTCGGCATCGGCGAATCGCTGACTGAAACGCTGCTGAAAGATTTGATGACCAGCAGCGTCAACCCAACGCTGGCCCCTTTACGCCAAAGAAGGGGAAGTCAATTTGCGTCTTACGGCCTCTGCCCCTACCGCTGCAGAAGGCTATGCCATGATGGAACCGCTGATGGAAAAATCAACCGGCTGGTAGGCCAATACATTTACGGCATCGACGTGCCCAATTTGCAGACTGCGCTGGTCAATTACCTGTTAGAGCATCATATCACCGTAGCGGCTGCCGAAAGCTGCACCGGCGGTCTGGTTTCAAATCCATCACCGACATTGCCGGCTGCTCGGCCATTTATCCCGGAGGCGTATGCTCTTACTCCAACGAGATGAAAATGAAATGGCTGGGCGTGAAAGCCTCCACCTTAGCGCTGCACGGCGCTGTATCGGAAGAAACGGCGCTGGAGATGGCCCAGGGTATCCGACTGGCCACCGGAGCCGATTTGGGCGTCAGCACCACCGGCGTGGCAGGCCCCGACGGCGGCACGCCGGAAAAACCGGTAGGCTTGGTGTATGTGGCAGTGGCCGGAGAAACTTATCAGCATGTGGAAAAGCTCAACATCACCTACGGCGAAATCACCACCCGGGCCATGATTCAGCAGCGGGCCGCCAAACACGCTCTGTACCAACTATTGCAAGCCGCCAAGCGGTTGAAACGGTGAATATCATGAAGCTACGTCAATTTATAATTTTATGCTGCACAGCCTGTCTGTTTTACTGGCGGGCTGCCAGCCAGACACGCAGCCCGCGCAGCAGCCCCAAACACAGCAGGAGCCCATGACAATCCAAACGGCCCGGCTCAGTCAGGAGGAACAACGGTTGCTATCTCTCACCGGTTCCACCGATTTACTTTTTGACTATATTGCAGACCAGGCGCTGCAATCGGTGCAGCTGCAATGCTACCAACTAGACGCCGAAAATCAGTGGCAGCCCATCAGCGGCGGCGGTCAGTACAACGTCAGCAGCGCCAATGGCCGGCTGGCTTTGCAGGTTTCCACATTAGCCGACGGTCTGCGCGTCGGTGTGCAATCGGCTAACGGCGCAGTGTCTGCTTCTCGCAAGACAGCGCCGCATCCCACCACGCTGCCGGAAGGCATGCAATGGGAAACCATAACAACAGAGCAGCAAACCATCTCTTATCAGGAAGAAATTCCGCTGCTCATCCAATACCAACGGCCTATCAATGAATTTAACGCCTATCAAATCAGCGATTTCTATTATCCAGAACGGTTTACCCAGCAAGGACTTCATCAGGTGTACGCGCTGACCATCCGCTTTTCCCGCAATCAGCTAGGCGACAATCCGCTGCCGGAAGAAACCGATGAAGAAAACGATTTAGATGAAGGAACCGATTCAGATGAAGAAACGGCATCCTGATGTTTTACTGCATGTCCGCTCTTTCTTTATTGATTGGCACAAGCAAAAATATCAAGGGCGGCAGCGTTTCTTGTTGTCGCCCCTTAGCTGTCTATTAACTAAACCAAACAAGGATACTGGCGGTAGTTCGGAGCGCCGTTCCTCTTGCCGCCCATTGACTCCACTGGTTCTCGGCCAATCGGGAGTTTCCTTATTGCTCCCGATTGTCTATTGTATAAATTACGCAAGCAATTCCGGCGATAAGTGAAAACAAGACAGCTCCATGCAATGCCTCATCCAAAGCCGCTCCAACAAAAAAGCCCAGTATTCCGGCTATAACCATGATCATAACAGACACTGCGGTCCTGAATTTTTTCATACTATATCTACCTCCTGCAACCCCATCTTTCACGCTGTTTCGTATTTTCATAGCAGCCCATATCACTTAGGCCTCTTTCTGCGGCTTGATTAAAAAGGTGCAGCACAGAGAAATCGCCAGCGCTACCGCCAGATACAAATAGTCGGTGTTCACCGCTTCAATAGCCGCTAACCGATAGGCCATGGTGCCTTTACCGGTGCGCCGCTGTTTCCTGCCGCCAGATAATACCGGCCCAAATTCAAACTGAGCAGCACCGTTAAAATGTTGGTGGATACCACCTGCACCACCTGTTTGCTCCAGTTGAACATCGAGGAAGCATGGCCAGCCAGCTCCACAGGCACCGCCCCCAACCCATAATTGGTCAGCGGCATCTGCAAAGGGCCAGGCCAAAAACCGCAGCGTATAGCAACACATCACAAACAGCAGATTGCTGTCCATACTTAGCCTGCACAAGCCCAGATTGCCCACCAGCGCAAAGGCCATGCCGCCGGTAATCAAACCCCGCATCCAGCCCCGCTTATGCAGCGCATTGGCGATCACATTGCCGCTTAACATCAAGGTAGACGGCACCATCAAAAATAAACCGGTCGCCGCCGGAGAAAACCCGCGGCCAGTCTGAAAATAAAACTGGGAAAGAATGGCGTTAATGCCCAACGTCATAGCCAATGTACATTGCACCAGCAAAGTCAGCACAAAGGGCTTATATTTCAGCACCGCAAAATTCAGCAGCGGATGGCTGGTGTGAAACTGCCGTACAATAAAAAGAACGACCAGCGCCAAGCCTGCCGCTACACAACCCCAAAAGGCCAACGACTTCCAGCCCCAGCTTTCGCCATTGGAAAAGGCAATCATCACCAACCCTGTGCCCATACAAATTTGCAGAACGCCCCAAAAATCCACTCTTTTCTGCGTGGCAGCCAGCTTCTGCCGGAATGCTGCGCGCGCCTGCCCATAGCACCAACGCCACCAGCGGCACATTAAACAAAAACAGCACATGCCAACTGGAAACCTGCAGCAACACACCTGCCAAAGCAGGCCCCATCGCCAAACCTACCGACTGCAGCAGCATCACATTGCCCAGATACCCGGCCTGCAAATGTTTGGGCACATAGCGATACAACATGGACATGGTGCTGGGCACAATAATCCCGCCAGCTACACCTTTCAAAAAACGAAACAGCACCAGCATATAAAAAACTCATGGAGCAAGCACAGCCTAGGGAACAAATCCCCAACGCCGCCACCCCAATCAAAAAACACCTTCCGATAGCTGTAGCGTTCGCACAAATACCCCGACAAAGGCATCATCATACCCAACGGCAGCATATAACCGATAACCACCCATTGTACTGTATTAATATCTACCTGAAAAACCGACATATAAGTTGGCAGCGAAATCGTTACCGTTGTAGAATTGAGCATGGCAACCACATTGGTCAGCAAAATGGCCAGTAAAAAAGCCGGGACTGTTTTTGGCCCAGCAGCGCCTTGTTGTAAATTTTCCATGTTACCATCTTCTTTCTGACACAAAATATTCTTGTAGATTTTGAACTATATAATTTATTATAGCATATTATGAACAACTTGCCATATAGACGATGCTTGTATTCAATAAAATTTATAGGAAATTTGGCGGCAAAAAAGAGCACCATACCATCGCAGCAAATTTTTTGCCACATAATTTGCTGCATAAAAGAAAGACATCCGCACAACTGCGTGTTGCACGCAATCCAGCGGATGTCTATTTCGATTGTTGTTTCTATATTGTTGTTTCCATATTGTTGTTTCTATCAAGCGGCAACTGTTCTAATCATTGCCGGCAGAGGTTTTACTCTACCTCCGCAGTCTGCATATCGTCATTTTTCAGCAGTTCCTGCAGCTTTTCCTTATACCGTTCTACGCCAGGCTGCACAAAGGGGTCCAAATCGCTCAGCATGCAACTGACCGCGCAGGCTTTTTCAAAGAAATACACCATCTTCCCAAAGGAATAAGCCGAAATTTCCGGCAGCGTAATCACAATGTTGGGCGTACCGTTTTCCAGATGGGCTTCTTTTACGCTTTCCCGCACCATACGGTTCATCTGGTGCAAGGTTTTAGCGTGGTCGGTAAGACCTTCCGGCAGCATAATGTCATAGGTGACATCTTCAATCACCACAGCGGTTTCAAAGAAATCCTGCCGCCCATCCTGCAAAAACTGTCCCAGAGAATGTAAATCGGTGGACATTTGCATGGAAACCGGGAAAACGCCCTGCCCTTTCTGGCATTCACTTTCGCCAAAAGCTGCTTCAGCCATTCGGTAAAGTAGCGCAGCTTGCCATCATACACTTCAAACACTTCCATGCGCTTATCCTGCTGTTCCTTCAGCAGATGGCGGGTCAGCGCGTAACGGTAGCAATCATTATGGTGCAAATCGGTATCCATGCAGGCTGCCTGCGCCTGACGGGCGCCCTGCAGCACCGCTTCCAAATCAATGCCGGCCACAGCAATGGGCAGCAGGCCCACCGGTGTTAAAACCGAGAACCGGCCCACAATATCGTCCGGCACATCAAAGGTGGTGTAGCCCTCCTGCACAGCTTCCTCCCGCAGTTTGCCTTTACTGCCGGTTACCACATAAATCCGTTCCTTGGCAGCGTCGCCGTATTTGTCGCTCATGAATTTTTGAACATCTCAAACACAACCATCGGCTCCAGCGTAGCGCCGGAACGGAAATTACGCACACAGCCACTTCTTCCTTGCGCAACCGATGAAACAGTTCATGATAATACACACTGCTCAAATGATGGCCTGCAAAATAAATTTTAGGCAGATTACGCTCTTTGGCAAAAAAAAATTCATTGTAAAAAAGGCGACTGCAACAATTCCAAACAAGCTTTAGCGCCCAGATAAAGCCGCCCACGCCAATCACCACAAAGGCGGTGCATTGCTTTTGAATACGCCAGGCGGTCGTCATAATCTGCCATACCAAATCGCCTTCAATTTTGGTGGGATATTCTACCCAACCGGTATAGCCAGCCCGGCCGCTGTGCAGTTGCTCATGGATGGCGTTTATTTTTTCCTGATACTCACTGACCGGCAGTTGCGCAATGGCATCGGAAATATCAACTCTAATTTCAGACATAATCATTCGCTCCTTTTTTATATGATACTTGATCAATCAGCCATTTATACAAAACATGCTTTGTTCCCGTTCCCCAAAGCGCTATTCTTCATAGCCCTGCGGATTTTGTTTTGCCAGTTCCACGCATCGCGGCACATATCCTCAATGGTGCGGCTGGCTTTCCAGCCCATTTCTCGCTGCGCTTTGGAAGCGTCGGCATAAAATTCGGCAATATCGCCGGCGCGGCGGGGGCAAATGTCATAGGGAATGGTCAATCCGTTGGCCTTTTCAAAGGCTTGCACCAACTGCAGAACGCTGACGCCATGACCAGTGCCCAGATTGTAGATTAACACGCCCTTTTTCCTGGCACAGCTTTTCCAACGCTTTCACATGACCTTCCGCCAAATCCATCACATGAATATAATCGCGGATGCCGGTGCCGTCTACCGTAGGATAATCGTTGCCCCACACCCGCAGCCGTTCCCGCTTGCCGCTGGCCACCTGGGTAACATAGGGCATTAAATTGTTGGGAATGCCCTGCGGGTCTTCCCCAATGCGTCCGCTTGGATGGGCCCCGATAGGATTAAAATAACGCAAAAGCGCTACCGACCACTCCGGCTCCACCGCTGCCACATCCTGCAAAATACGCTCGCTCATCACCTTGGTTTCCCCATAGGGATTGGTGGTGGGCAGCAGCTCCATGGTTTCCACAAAGGGAATGGCATTTTCGCCGTACACCGTAGCCGAGGAACTGAACACAAACTTATTGACGCCGTGCCGTTTCATCACCTTGCACAAAGTCAGCGTGCTGACCACGTTATTATAATAGTACCGCACCGGCTGTTCCACCGATTCCCCACCGCTTTTAAACCGGCAAAATGGATCACGCCGTCAATCTGCTGCTCGCTGAAAATTTTTTCCACCGCCGCTTCATCGGTGACATCTGCCTGATAAAAAGTGATGGGCTTGCCGGTCAGCTCCTGCACCCGGCGCAGCGATTCTTCCTTGCTGTTGCAAAGGTTATCGGCCACAACAACCTGGTGACCGGCTTCTAATAACACCAGACAGGTATGACTGCCGATATAGCCGGCGCCCCCTGCTACTAAAATGCGCATAAAAAACCTCTTTTCTTTTTATTGTTTTATGTTCAAAAACACTTGCGCCTGCCGAAAACAATTTTCCGTGCGCAAGCTGCCTGTCATGCTTTCTCTCATTTTATTTTATCACACTTTGCAGCCCTGTCCAACAGGATTTCGCAATCTGTAAAAATTTCAGAAAAACTTTTCTTTTTTTCTCACACAATCGTCACAATCACCCTGTATAGTAAAGATATCGTTTACAATCCAAGTATTAAATAAGAAAAGAGGATTTTTTATGAAAAAAACAACTACTGGTATCGGCAGCCCTTGTTGCCGGTCTGCTCTGCTTCGGCTGCAGCAACGGCGTGACAAGCGACGTCACCCAAATTCAGCTTTCCGACGCAGAATCCACTGTAAACGGAGAACTTCTCAGTCAGGATGAAACACAGGCCGTTTACACCACCGCCAAAACCGAAACCCACGCCGATGTAAGCGCCGATTTGCAGGGCATTTCCAACACCATCATCCATATCACCCAGGCTGGCACCTACCAAATTTCCGGCGAACTGGAAGACGGACAACTTCTGATAGACGCGCCAGAACAGGATGTAACGCTGATTTTGGACAACGCCACCATCGCTTGCCAAACTGCGCCAGCTATTTTAATCAAGAACGCCAACGACCCCCAGCAAGCCGGAGAAGCCGGCGTTACCATCACGCTGGCCGAGTCTTCCGTCAATCAGATTTACGGCTCCCATCTGCCCAAAGGCGCCGATGAAACCGACAGCGACATCAAATACGACGGCGCCATCTCCTCCAATGTCTCCCTGCGCATCAACGGCGAAGGGGCGCTGCAGGTAAACGGCGATAAAGAGGGTATTGAAAGCAAGCTCCATCTCACCATCGACGGCGGCACCATTCAGGCCGTATCCCAAGACGACGCCTTAAATGCCTGTGAGGACGGCGTATCGGTTATCACCATCAACGACGGTATCCTCAACTGTGCTGTACAAAACGGCGAAGAAGGAGACGGCATCGACTCCAACGGCTCCATCTACATTAACGGCGGCTTTATTGTAGCCCAGGCCCACGGCACCAGTCAGGACAGCGGCTTGGACTCCGATTTGGGTATCTTTATCAACGGCGGCACCGTCTGCGCTACCGGTAATATGTACGAAGAAATCTCAGAAGATTCTGCACAGCAATTTGTGCAGTTCTATTTTGCCACCCCGCAGCAGGGCAACGCGCCTCTGGTCATCACCGATTCCGACGGCAACTATGTGTTGGCCTATACGCCAGTCAACCAGTTCAGTATCCTGGAATTTTCTTCTCCCGACTTAAAAGACGGGGAAACCTATTCTCTTTACAGCGGCGGCACCTTAACCGGCACCGTAGTCAACGGCATCTACACCCAGGTTGACAGCTACACCAACGGCACCCAAATGGCCCACCGCGGCACCATGACCAATCAGGGACGGCCCAATCATGCAGACGGTCAGCCGCCGGAAGGCGAAACGATGACGATGGTCAGCGACCGGTAGATGACGGTCAACGACCAGAGCAGCCTTCCGACAAGCAGGATACCGATACGCCGCCAGAACCGCCTGCCGACGGTGAAAAACCAACCGACGCACCGGAACCGCCCGCCGACGGCGCACGGCCGGACAAGAAACCGCAGCGCCCAGGCAGCAATTTTGACGAATCGGCAGAACAATCCATTGCATTTACCGTCAGCAGCGACAGCCACGTGTTCCAAGGCGTCGCCCCATATACGGAGGGTTAAATTTCGATTTTATTTTTTTTGCTATCCATTGATTTTTTGTTACACTCCGAATTTTTTTGCTATCCTTTGCCTATCCTGCCCAATATGGACACCGACTTGCCTGTCTTTAGCTTTGTGGACTACGTCCACCGCCTAAAGACAGCCTGCGCCGTTCGTCCATATTGAGGCAGAATGTTGGCAAAGATAGCGGGGAATTTTAAAACATAGGACGGAAGAGCGTGATGTGGGCGTTGGGCAGCGAAAGGGCTTCTAAAGACTGATGTCATTTTGTCATGCTGAACGGATGTGAAGTATTTTCCAGAGAATAGCGCAAAAAGGAAGATACTTCGACTTCGTTATGCTCAAATTGACAAAAATGGCCTTCTGAATTTACTGGCCTGACGGCCAGCGGACAGCTTTCAGCGCAAAAGAACGCGCTAGCGGCAGCTATCCCTACAACGTATCTGCCGGATAGAATACAGAAGGGACAAGGCACTCTCTCCCCCTCTATGGGTAAAAAAAACCCGCTACCTTCGCCAACATTCCGACTTGGGGCGGATAATTTTGCAGACTGTCCTAGTCGTGGCAGACTTTAGTCTGACAAAGACGAACAGTCAAAAAAATTGTCCGAAGCCACGGAGGGATAGGCGAAGGGTAGGTCAAAAAGAATGGATGGACCGCATCAACGATTTGTCCTTTGTACTGAACGGTCAGCTGTTGGTGTTGCTGGAGCATCAGTCCACCGTCAATCACAACATGGCGCTGCGCGCTCTGCTCTACTGTGCCCGGCTTTATGAAAAGCTGCTGCCCAGGGACGCTATTTATCGAACAGGGCGCGTCAGAGTGCCCAATCCGCGCTTGATTGTGCTGTACAACGGCTCTGCGCCATGTCCGGAGCATTATACCGAATACTTAAGTCATTCTTTTTTTGGGAGCCGGAAGAAAATCCCATGGTAAATGTGCGGGTAGACGTGTATAATGTAAACTATACAGAGAACGCAGCGGTGCAGACGGCGTTAATTGAGCGCAGCCAGAGCCTGAAGGAATACAGCCAGTTTATTTATCAATTACAACTGGCCAAACGGCAGGGCCAATCCCTTGAAGAAGCGCTCATTCGTGCTGTCGACTACTGCGTAGAACATCACATTATGCAAGGATTTTTAGAGAAATACGGAAGTGAGGTGCGCAATATGCTGTACACAGAATGGAACATGGAGGATGCCTGCCGCGTAGCCGCGGAAGAAGCCAGAGAACAGGCCAGAGAGCAAGCCCTGAAAGAAGGCTTGGAACGGGGCGAAGCAAATGGTATTTGGAAGTCTATTCGGACATTAAAGGATGTCCTATCGCCGGAGGTACTTGCCGAAAAATTTCAGCTGCCTTTGGAGGAGGTCTTGCGCATTCTGGACGCAGATTCAGCGACTGCGCTGCAAAAACAGTAAAAGTCTTACTCTTCCAAAAAGCTTAGATCCTCATCGGTCGCTTCCCCTATCCCAAACAATTTCCGCACGATGGCGGGCTGTTTGGGATGGGCTTTTTTCATAGGCCCGCTGTTGTCTTTTTCCTCCAGCTTTAACAGCTTTTCCCCGCTGGGACGGCTTTGGGTTTTCAGAGCATGAAACCCCTTCCATCTGCGCTTGATGGACTGCTTAACAATGGCCGCCATGGTTTCTATCTGTCCTGCCGCCAGTTGCACCAGCTTTTTTCAGCAATTCTTCCAGACCCCACAAGGTCAGCGTCCAGCCGTTTTGTTCCCGCTGCTGCATCCAGCTGGTCAGGCTGCTCTGCAAGCTGCTGTCGTCATAGCGGCTGCAAAAGGCTTTGAGATAGACTGGATATTCTTTGCTCATAACGATATCACCAGCAGGTTCGGCAACCGGTTGGGCCACGTTATCGTTTCTCCGGTTTGCCCCTTCCAACACAGCTATGATAACGTTATCGTTGCTAACCGGAAATATATTTTGCCGTTCCGATGGTTGCATAGGCGAGATATCGCAGACAGCGCCGGACTGGATTCCCGACCATTCATCGGCGGGCTGTTGGGTTTCCTCACAGAGCGGTTCTGTTTCTACTCGCGTAGCTTCCCCATGGAACGGCTCTTTCTCTGCCTGCTTCGCCGCTTCCCCAACAGGCTGCAAAGCCTTCCCATCCAGCTGCAGCGTATACCACAGCTTTTTGATTTTCGTCCCGTTCTACTGCCAGCAGACCAGCCCGTTCCAGACTTTTGCGCACGCCAATCAATCCCTGACGGGTGATTTGCAGCGCCTGCATCAGCGCCGCCGTGTCCTGCTGAAGCCGCTCAAATTGATTTTTCTGCGCCATAGTAAAGCACAGATACTGCCAAAATAATATGGCTGCCGCCGATAACTCATACTTTACAGCATATCGATTAAACCGGTCTATATAGGCGAACATGGAATCCCCTCCTGACGTTTTTTTTTTCTTTCCGCTTTGCCCTTCTTCGCCTTTATCATAACACAGCCTGTACCGTTTCTCAAAACTTGGTTGTTTGATGAAAAACATGGTTGTTTGCATCACTTCTTGGTTGTTTGATAGCAAACAACCAAGTTCTGCTCAAACAACCAAGATTTCAAAATTTTTTATTTTTCTGCTTTTTCCCGCAGCGTTTTTTATGTTCTCCATGTTTTCAATGTTTTTTATGTTTTTAGTGTTTTTTATGTTTTCAGTGTTTTTATTGTTTTCTCTATGTTTTTACCATGTTTTATGTTTTCGTTGATGTTTTAATATTTATATATAAGCATTTGTGGAATAAACTCAAAAACAGGGACGGTGTAAACAAGCCTTTACACCCTTTGCGGAGATATAGCAGTAATGTGAGGAATTGAGGTGTAAACGATTTTGACACCTTCTGCGGAAAATCGAGGTGTAAACAAGGCTTGACACCTTTGCTCAAATTCTGCCAATCAATCTGGCCTGGCGGCCAGCGGCGCGATGTAGGCATCGCACCCTACAACGTATCTGCCGGATAGAATACAGAAGGGACAAGGCACTCGCTACCGGTCTATGGGTTCACATCTACGCCACAGAAAAATCAGAGCACTCGCTGCCGCCTTATGGGTTTTCGACTCTCCGCTACCTTTGCCCAAATTCCGACTTGCGCCCCACGCCTTTCTGGTGGGGCGGATAATTTTGCAGGCTGTCCTAGTCGTGGCAAACGTCAGCGCAGAAATGCGCGCTAGTTTGACAAAGACGGACAGGCAAAAATTGTCCGAAGCCACGGAGGGATCGGACGAAGTGTAGCAAATAAAAATGGATAGGACAAAGAGTAGCAAATAAAAACAATGGGCAGCAAATAGGGTGTAAACGATTCTTGACACCGACATCCTGCACCTTCATGAATATGCGCTTCTACTGCTTTCATTTTCTCTTCAATTGTAAACTTCTTTTTATCCATAAAAATACTCCCCATCGTGTAGTCTCAAAATTTTTGTGATTTCGAGTGTCTACTCTATGGGGAGCGGTTCCACATCTTGCCGCTGTTGTGTTTGCTTTTATTTTGTTAGTTTTTACTGAATGGATTACTTTTGCCAAAAATGCGGCACAGTTCTTCGTTATCCTTGCTGCGTTTCATGCCGTCCAGCAAGGTTTCGGTGGCTTCGGCTGTATCTAAATTGCTGAAAGCCTTGCGCATCTGCCACACCACAGCCAATTCTTTTTCGGCTAGCAATAAAACTTCTTTTCTGGTGCCGGACCGTTTGATATCCAACGCTGGATAAATGCGCCTCTCAGCCAGCTTGCGGTCCAAAATCAACTCCATATTACCGGTGCCTTTGAATTCTTCAAAATTACTTCGTCCATACGGCTGCCGGTTTCGATTAACGCCGTGGCCAAAATGGTCAGACTGCCGCCTTCTTCCACGTTACGGGCGGCGCCGAAGAACCGTTTTGGCTTATGCAGCGCGCTGGGATCTACCCCGCCGGATAACAGCCTTCCGCTGGGCGGCATCACCAAATTGTAAGCCCGTGCCAAACGGGTGATACTATCTAACAGCACGATGACGTCTTTCTTAGACTCCACGACACGCTTAGCCCGCTCCAAAGTCAGTTCTGCTACCTTCACATGATTTTCGGGCGGCTCATCAAACGTAGAACTGATGACCTCTGCTTTTACCGAGCGCTCAATATCGGTCACTTCTTCCGGACGCTCATCAATGAGCAGGATAATAATCTCCACTTCAGGATTGTTGACGGCAATGCTGTTGGCCACTTGCTTAATCAGCTCGGTTTTCCCCGCTTTCGGCGGCGCTGTAATCAAACCGCGCTGCCCTTTGCCCAAAGGGGCTACCAAATCAATCATGCGCATGGCGTAGGCATCGGCGCCGGTTTCCAGCTTCAACCGCTGTTGCGGATAAATGGGCGTCAGGCCGTCAAAGTGCAGCCGCTCCGGTGACATGGCCGGATCCTGCCCATTTACCTTTTCCACCCGCAATAGGCCAAAAAAGCGTTCATTTTCTTTTGGTTTGCGGCTCCAGCCTTCTACGCGGTCACCGCTGCGCAAATCAAATTTGCGAATTTGAGACTGGGATACATAAATATCGTCATAGCTGGGCGTGTATCCCAACGGCCGCAGAAAGCCATAGCCTTCCGAGGTGATGTCAAAATCCCGTTGGCCCAGATTTGCCCTTCCCGTTCTTTGAGCGCAGAAGTCTTTACAATTTCAAAATCAACTCTGCTTTGCGCAATTTGGAGTAATAGGGAATTTCCAGCTCGCGGGCAACGCGATACAGCTCCACCATCGTTTTGTTTCCAACATTTCTTGTTTGTATAGCAAACAAATTCCACCTTCAATATCGTTACGCTCAATTATTTTAATTTAATATACTCTGGCTTGCGGTCATAGTCATGATATGCTTCAATAAAGCGGATAGTACCGGTTACGCCGCGCATAACAACGGTATGGGTAACGGCGTATTTTTCCGTAAAACGCACGCCTTTCAGCATATCGCCGTTGGTTACGCCGGTAGCGACAAAATAGACGTCATCGGTAGACACCAAATCGTCCAAGGTCAACACCTTATTCACATCGGCAATGCCCATTTCATGTACGCGGCGCACTTCTTCTTCCGTTTCCGGCACCAAACGGCCCTGCATATCGCCGCCCATACATTTGATGGCTGCTGCCGCAATCACGCCTTCCGGCGCACCGCCCTTGCCCATCATCATGTCGATGCCTTCGGTGCCGAAGCTGGTGGCAATCACCGGCGATACGTCGCCGTCAGAGATAAATTTGCAGCGAGCGCCCAATTTGCGGGCTGCATCTACAATATACTGATGCCGTTCCCGTTCCAGCATGACAATATTCAGTTCGCTGACGTCTTTGCCCAAGGCTTTGGCCACGTTGCGCATATTTTCTTCCGGGGAAAGATTGATATCAATGGCACCCTTAGCTTTGGGGCCTACCACGATTTTATCCATATACATATCGGGCGCATGTAATAAACCGCCCTTTTTGGAAACAGCCATCACCGCAATGGCGCCGTTCATATTTTTGGCAGTCAGATTGGTACCTTCCAGCGGGTCCACGGCAATGTCTACTTCCACGCCGCCTTTGCCTACTTTTTCACCGATATACAGCATAGGGGCTTCGTCCATTTCCCCTTCGCCGATGACCACCGTGCCGCTGATGGCGACGGTGTCAAACATATTCCGCATGGCTTCTAGCAGCAGCTCCGTCCGCCAGATTTTTTCGCCCTTACCAATCCAGTGGGCGCAGTTAATGGCTGCTGCTTCTGTAACGCGGGCCAATTCGATTACTAAACTTCTATCCATAGTATGCTTGTGTCCTCCATTTCAATTTTTCTTTTGTTTTCTATTATGTTTCGCTGTCCATTGATTTTTTCTTTTTGCTACCCTTGTGTTTTTATTTGCTAGACTTCGGTCTTTTTGCTACCCTTCGCCTATCCCTCCGTGGCTTCGGACAATTTTTGACTGTCCGTCTTTGTCAGACTGGCGCGAAGTCCTGCGCTGGCGTCTGCCACGACTAGGACAGTCTGCAAAATTATCCGCCCCAAGTCGGAATTTTGGCGAAGGTAGCTGGGGAGTTTTTAAACCCCTAAGGCGGCAGCGAATGCTTTGTACCCTTTTGTATTCTCTACGTGCAGGGACAGCCGCCGCTAGCACGAATGAAGCACGGTTTTGTGCGAATGCGCTGAAAGCTGTCCGCTGGCTGCAGGCCTGATTGACTGCCGGAATTTTTAGGAAGATGTCAGAATACGACATCCTTAAAAAGGGCAGCAGAAAGTTATAAAACGCCTTAGTTATTCCGTTTTGCCCAGTCGGCTTCAAATTTGGCGATTCCCAAATCGGTTTGTGGGTGGGAAACCATTTGTTTCAGAATTTTAAAGGGATGGTGGCGATGTCGGCGCCGATTAAGGCTGCGTCGGTCACCTGCCGTGGGCTGCGCACGCTGGCTACAATAATTTCTGTGTCATAGCCAAAGTTATCGTAAATGGTTTTGATTTCTTCGATGAGCACCATACCGTCTTGACCGATGTCGTTCAAGCGGCCAACAAAGGGGCTGAAAAAGGAAGCGCCGGCCCGTGCGGCTAAAATAGCCTGATTGGCGGAAAAGCACAGGGTCGCATTGGTTTTGATGCCTTCTGCTTTTAACTGTTTCATCACACCCAGACTTTCGGCTGTGATTGGCAGCTTAATCACAATATTTTCATGCAGCGCGGCCAGCTCCCGCGCTTCCCGCAGCATGCCGTCAGCGTCGTTGGAAAGCACTTCCACGCTGATGGGGCCGCCTACCAAGTCACAGAAATATTTTACCCGTTCCAGATAGTCGCCGCCTTCTTTGGCCACCAAAGAGGGGTTGGTGGTTACGCCGCTGATAACGCCCATTTTTACTGCTTCTTCTACTTCAGCCTGATTGGCTGTATCCAAAAAATAATTTCATGGTCTTTCCTCCACTGATTTTTTACAAACTTGCTTGTTACAGCGCTTTTCCTTCCGAACCCAGCACATTTTTAATTTTATGGGCCACAACCGCTTTCACATTTGCCCGGCCTACTTTTTTAAATATTCTCTGGGGTCAAAGACTTCCGGTTTCTGGAACAGCACTTCCCGCACACCGGCTGTCATAGCCAAACGCAGGTCGGAGTCGATATTGATTTTGCAGACAGCGCTTTTTGGCAGCCTGACGCAGCATATCTTCCGGAATGCCGATGGCGTCGGCTAAATTGCCGCCGTTGGCCTGAATGATTTTCACATATTCCTGGGAAACGCTGGACGCGCCGTGCAGCACGATAGGAAAGCCCGGCAGCCGTTTTTCAATTTCTTCTAAAATGTCGAACCGCAGCATTGGCTTCTGACCGGGTTTAAACTTAAAGGCGCCGTGGCTGGTGCCGATGGCAATGGCCAGCGAATCAACCCCTGTGCGGCTGACAAATTCTTTCAACCTGGTCGGGCTGGGTATATTTGGCATCTTCCGCGTTGACGTTTACATCATCTTCAATCCCTGCCAGCTGGCCCAACTCACCTTCCACCACAACATTGTGGGCATGGGCGTATTCTACCACCTGTTTGGTCACCGCAATGTTGTCCTCAAAGGAATGATGGGAACCGTCAATCATAACGGAGCTGAAGCCGCCGTCAATGCAGGCTTTGCAGATTTCAAAATCGGCGCCGTGGTCTAAATGCAGCGCGATGGGAATGTGGCTCTGTTCCTGTAAAGCCGCTTCCACCAGCTTCACCAGATAGGTGTGATTGGCGTACTTTCTGGCGCCGGCAGATACCTGTAAAATCAGTGGAGAATTCAGTTCACCGGCTGCTTCGGTGATGCCCTGCACCAATTCCATATTATTCACATTGAAGGCTCCCTACTGCATAGCCGCCTTCGTAGGCCTTTTTTAAACATTTCTGTCGTTGTTACCAATGGCATAATTGCTCCTCCTTAAAAATAAATAGTATTCAGTTTTTGTTCCGGTTTGGGCTTGAATCCCACAAAAATGGACCGTTATGAGTTATTATACCATACAGTTTCTGTAATTCAAAGGCACAAGCCTATTTCATAAAGAGAAATTTTTAATTTTTTGTTTTTATCTAATTATACTTCGATAAAAAATACTAGCATCCTGTTGGCCAAAGTACAAAAAATCATTTTTAGCCCACCAAGATGCTAGTAGTATTATAGGGTTCCATTATTTATTTTTACGATACACACGCAATGGAAGTATGACACAATATTCTTTGATAACATAAAGGTGGGGATCACTCACAAAATTGCCGGCATATATGGCAATAAAAAAATTACACAACCAAAAAACGTAAAACTATTCAAAACAAACGCGCATAAACCAGTTACCAGAACATCCTTTGTTGTTCTCAGCTTTTTATTCAAGCTCAGCGTCAAAAGCATTGCAAGCATTGGACAAAGCCCAATGCCACCGCCGGCCCCTACGCCCCATCCAAAAGTTTTCCCCTCCGGTACATACCAGCTTTTCATCTGCTGCGCCAATGTGCTATGCCCATGATAACAAAAATGCCAATCATACATGCAAAACCAATCAACAATATAATCGTCATACATGTTGAAGATTTTCTTACCAATTCAGCACCCCATAGCACCAATACAGAACTGATCGCCGCCATGAAGCTGTCCCCAAAACGGAGCTATTCTAATAAATCATGAAAAAGGTTCCGCCCATGGCAATCACAAGCTTCCGCCGACAAT